>JAEIGA010004554.1_pt1 | contig 21426 bp, 16 predicted proteins | sample 9270691 | NCBI WGS metagenome assembly JAEIGA01 (sample SAMN17057246, study PRJNA624740) | gut metagenome | biome: biome; isolation source: fecal sample | host: Bos grunniens | place: China: Xizang | collected 2019 | reverse complement strand
TCCAGTTTCTTGGTCTCAAGAAATTCGTACACACCACACAGATGTTCGCGAACACGTTGATGTCCAAACTCGTACACCTTAGTAGCAAGACCATCGAGGAAGTCACGGTCATGGCTCACGAGAATGAGAGTGCCATCGTAATCCTGCAAAGCTTGTTTAAGAACATCTTTAGTTTTGAGATCGAGGTGATTGGTTGGCTCGTCAAGAATCAGCAAATTAACAGGTTCGAGCAACAGTTTCAGCAAAGCCAAGCGGGTACGCTCGCCTCCAGAAAGCACCTTAACCTTCTTCATCGATTCCTCAGGACCACCAAACATGAATGCTCCAAGCAAATCACGAATCTTATTTCGTATCTCACCCTTGGCCACATCATCAATAGTTTGGAATACAGTAAGCTCGTCATCAAGCAAAGCTGCTTGATTTTGGGCAAAGTAACCTATCTGTACATTATGGCCTAAAGTGATGGTTCCATCATAGGGAATCTCGCCCATGATACTCTTGACCATTGTAGATTTTCCCTCTCCATTACGTCCTACGAAAGCAATCTTATCGCCACGTTCTACCATGAAGGTTGCGTCTTTATAGATAAGACGGTCGTAGGTCTTACCCACTCCTTCGGCAATCACGGGATAGTTACCACTACGAGGCGAAGGTGGAAACTTAAGACGCAAACGTGATGTATCCTCCTCGTCCACCTCGATAATCTCGAGTTTCTCAAGCATCTTCACACGGCTTTGCACCTGCAGCGTTTTCGAATAGGTTCCTTTAAAACGTTCGATGAAGTCCTTGGTTTCTTGTATCATCTTCTGTTGCTCCTCGTACTGCTTTTGCTGCTGTTCACGACGTTCCTTGCGCAACTCCAAATAATGACTATACGAAGCCTTGTAGTCATAGATACGTCCCATGGTAACCTCAATGGTACGGGTTGTGATAGAATCAACGAACTTGCGGTCGTGGCTAATTACCACAACGGCCTTGGCTGAGGTCTTGATAAACTCTTCAAGCCATTGTATACTCTCTATATCAAGGTGGTTGGTAGGCTCGTCAAGTAACAACACATCGGGGTCTTTGAGCAACAATTTGGCAAGCTCAATACGCATGCGCCATCCTCCCGAAAACTCTGAAGTAGGCTTATCGAAATCTGAGCGTTCGAATCCGAGGCCCAACAACGTCTTCTCCACATCCTCCTCAAAGTGGGTCATATCAATAGCATAGAACTTTTCACTCAATACAGCCACTTGCTCGATGAGTGCCATGTACTCGTCACTTTCATAATCTGTACGTGTAGCCAACTCATTGTTCATGCGCTCAATTTCTGCCTCGGCCTCATGCAAATAAGCAAAAGCTTGCGAAGTTTCCTCAAACACAGTACGTCCATCCTCCGTCATGAGGTGCTGAGGCAGATAAGCAACAACACAGTCTTTGGGGGCCGACACCTTTCCTCGTGTAGGCTGACGCACTCCTGCAAGAATCTTGAGCAAGGTACTCTTACCTGCACCATTCTTACCCATCAAGGCGATACGATCTTTCTCGTTGATCTGAAATGATATGTCTTTGAACAATGTGGTGCCGCCAAACTCTACGGCCAATCCATCTACTGAAATCACTATGAATTAAAATTAAAAGTTAAGACTAATATATATAGGAGTATACACAATACACCCGCACAACTTTTCCTAATGGCCCATAGTGTTTTTCATGTACTAACAGTCATCCCAGAGAAGCGTGCGGGCTCGTATTCCGATACAAAGTTACTGCAAGCCGAGAGAAAACACAAATATATTTGGAGTTTTCCGTGGCAAAGCCTAACTAAAGATTACAAAGTAGGCTATAGTTATTGCAAACCGAGAAAAAAGGCATGTATACTTGTTTTTTCCGGTATAAAAGAATTAGGAATACTATATAATGAAAAAAGAAGGTATGTCCAGTGACATACCCTCATTTCAGATTAAGAGAGGTATCAAAGCATCAGAATGCCAAACCGAGGCGGAAGCCAAAGTTTCCTGGATCTTTAAGTTCTTGCCCCATCACCTTTTCCTCATTCGTTGAGAAGCTATAATAGGCTGCAAAATGTAAGCCCATACCATTGTCCCAAGGATACCAACGGACACCAATCTCAGGCGACATATAGAACCCCCAAGAGTCAGCCGATGACTTATAAATGTAGTAATATGATGACATGTGAGCATACTCAACACCAAGCTTCATAGCCACATAAGGTTGGCAGTCAGCCTCAATAATACGGTACAAGGCTGTCACACCAAAGGGAAGTTGATAGAGCGAACGTTGCTGATCGGTAAAGATAGATGTCTCAGAGTTTACGCCCACTACATGACGATCTACATACTCATTGTTCGTATGGTAGTTCATGAAGGCACCAATAGCAATATCAGGAGTGATATACCAACCGGCATCGAAGTTCATGCCCCATCCACTGGCTTTGTCTGCAAATTTATTGATAGGGATATTGAACTGCCAATCGACATTGTAGTAAGCATCAAGCGATACTTGCGACTTTGCGGGTAGCGTAACACCCAAGAGCAGAGCTATAGCTACTACCAAACGGGTAGATTTTTTCTTCAGATTTTTCATATCTCTATGGTATTAAATGGTTAGATTAAAAGGAATTAAGACTACTTCTTCAGATAAGGAGACTGACTGAATGCCTGACTTATACTCTCCTGTACCTCTGCCGTATTGAGTGAGCCATTAGCATTGAGCAAACCACTGATATAGGTGGTCCATACCACACGGAGTGTCTTTGATGTAGCGGGAGGTAATGTCAAGTCTACGAGTTCACCCAAAACAGAACCTGTGGTGTACGAATAGGTAATATTATAAGGCCAATACCAACCGCCCCAATTGCCCCAATAGCCGAAGTTCCAATACCAAGGATATCCGTACCACCAAGGATAATTATTGTAGTAGCGGAAGCTATAGGTATCCTCCACATAGCTTATCTGCAAACCAAGGTCGGCAGCACTCTTATCTATAGTGCGGACATAACCAGCAGCCTCCATACCTTTGACAAAGTTGGCAATAATAATGTCTGAAGCTGGCGTACCATACAGATACTTGGGCTGATTGGCATTGCTCGTAATAATAAGCACACTATCGGGAACATAGAAGGTACTGAATTCCTTAAAATCGGTATCGCCATCATAATTGGTATATACCAAATAGTCATCATCGAGTTTACCCGTATCGGGTGTTTTTTCGCAAGCAGTGACCATCAGAGCCACCACAAAGAGCATCGGAATAAATCTTTTCATAAGTTTAGATAATTAATGGTTATCAAATCGTAAAAAAAATCTTTTACCTGCAAATCATGGACATATAAACAAGTTTCACTTATTTGCCTTTACCCTCTTCAGCTTATGCTTCGCATCATGCGACACTCGCTTCATATCCTTATCCACCTTGTGCAGAGCACTGTCGCCCTCGGCCACTAAGTGCATTTTTGGACGATTGCTATATGAGATAAGCTCATATACGACAGCGGTAGAGTCATTAGGCATACCCACTAACACAAGTTTCTGTCCCTCATCGTAACTGGTGCGTGTCAGGCCATTAGTCTCAGTGTAGCTTTCAGTAAGGCTATAAGTGCCGTCTGCATTCAAGCCATAGCTATTGATTGTGAGCACATAGTTGGCCGGCACACCCGCATCAGTAGGCAATACACCTTCATATACAAAGGTTTGCAGTTCGCCAATGGTCGAGTCATTCAGCATATAGATACTGTCACTGTACGCTTCTACTGCCGCAAGAGGTTCGACCTTCTTCTTGTTGCCGCACGATACGGCAAGTGCGGCCAGACACGCAGCGGCCGCCATTGTTAGCATTTTCTTCATTGTCTTCTCCATTTTAATGGGTTAATTGCAATGAAGTAACATTTGTCTCTGCAAAATGTTCTTCGTGTACGAGTTCCGTCTTCATTATCCTTTCATTTATCTGCCGTTTGATGTTGCTTTACAAAAAACTATTTGTACCTTTGCGGATCTAATAGGTAATTTTAGAAAGCAAATAATAAAGTTGATTATATTGTTATGAAAGAATTGGATTTAGATTGGTCGAACCTCTCATTCGGCTATATGAAAACCGACTATAATGTACGTTGCTACTACCGCAATGGAGCATGGGGCGATGTAGAGGTATCGGATAGTGAGAATATCAGCTTGCACATGGCAGCTACTTGTCTGCACTATGGTCAGGAGGCTTTTGAGGGTTTGAAGGCTTTTCGTGGTCAAGATGGCAAGATACGCATCTTCCGTCTCGAGGCTAATGCAGAACGTTTGCAAAACACCTGTGATGGCATCATGATGCCCCAGCTACCTACCGAGAAGTTCCGTGAAATGGTTCTCAAGGTGGTTAAGATGAACGAGCGTTTCGTTCCTCCCTACGAGAGTGGTGCATCACTTTATATACGTCCCTTGCTCATCGGTACGGGAGCTCAGGTGGGCGTACATCCTGCAGATGAATATCTGTTTATGATTTTCGTAATGCCCGTAGGTCCCTACTTCAAGGGTGGTTTCTCTACCAATCCCTATGTAGTGATTCGCCAATACGACCGTTCGGCACCACTTGGAACCGGTATCTACAAGGTGGGTGGCAACTATGCAGCATCCATGAGAGCTAACAAAATGGCTCACGACTTAGGATACTCGTGTGAATTTTATCTCGATGCTAAAGAGAAAAAGTATATCGACGAGTGTGGTGCAGCTAACTTCTTCGGAATCAAGGAGAATACTTACGTAACACCAAAATCATCCTCAATCCTCCCCTCTATCACCAACAAGAGCCTTATGCAGTTGGCCGAGGATATGGGTCTGAAGGTAGAACGTCGACAAATCCCGATCGAAGAGCTCGACACCTTCGAGGAGGCTGGTGCATGCGGCACAGCAGCTGTTATCTCACCTATCGAGCGTATTGATGACTTGGAAATGAAGCGTTCATACATTATCGCCAAAGATGGCAAGCCCGGACCTATTTGCCGCAAACTCTACGACACATTACGAGGCATACAATATGGTGACCTCGAAGACCGTCACGGATGGGTGACAATCGTGGAATAAATATTGGTTTAGGCAAGCAAACAGATAGAATATCGACAACCTCATAAACAAGCAAGGCTCACCGTTTGGTGGGCCTTCTTTTTATAAATATCCGTTACCGTAATCTGACCCTATTTTTGGTCATCACTGATGGCTAACGTTGGTCATCACTGATGACCGAGCTCAGTCATCAGTGATGATTAAAATCGGTCGTCTGTAGACGATAATTTTAGGCGTCTATAGATGATAAAATTTACCGTCTATAGATGACTCGAAAAAAAGCCTATAGAGGGGAGACTTGGAAAACGATGGAATAGGACTCGGGAAACGACGTTTTCTTTGCGATAACGCGATGTAATAATTGCTACGTCGTGATGTAGCTAAACTTTCCTCTCGACAAGCCAAAGACAGCACTCCCCGACTCTATAAAGAATCGGGGAGTCTGTTACGATTATTTTATATAAAGATCTATCGTCTCTCGTATGGCCTCAACACACACTGGGCAGTAGAGATCGATGCGATGGAACCAGTTCATCATGCAGTTGGGCCAAGGACGGTATACTCCTTGTTGCAGATAGCCTCCTCCCTCGTAGATGCCCAAAGACCAAGGTTTCTTGGGATTGTAATCGGGACTCTTGGGATTCTGGGGATTGAGTTCCCAACCACTATGATCGGTAACCTTTTCACGTTCTTCTGCTGGGATCATACGTCCCCAAGCCTTAGCATCGAGATTGGCAAGGGTGGTGATATTAGCCTCCCAAGGTTCGACCCCCTGAAAATAGAGGTCGCTCATCTCGGTGCCACCTACATACTCATCGGCAAGACCTGCAAAGAGATGACCAAACTCGTGACTATAAGTCTTACGGGTAGAGGCACCTGGGATGTTGGCAGCACTAATACCATAGAAGTTAAAGATACCGCCACCACCATATTTCTGAGAATTGGTGAGTACATAAATGATTTCGTAGGGCACGTTGGCTGCAATATCCAGTACTCGTTGGTAGTCCTCGAACATTTGATAGCGTTCTGAATCGAAAGTATAATAGTGAGCATCAAGCACAGTGCTTCGCCACAAGTGTTCACCAGGAATACTCACGCCAGACTCCTCACTGGGGGCCCATACGGCACGGAAGTTAAACTTTTCTCGATACTCATCATAAGGGTGATAGCAAAGGATATCCTCAGCAAAGGTCTTTGCAGCTTCGAGAAACTTATCCTTCTCGGCTTCGGTATATCCTTCAGGAATAATAACCACATCGACACGCTTGGCTGGATTACCCGTATAGTGAATATCGATCGTGCTCAATGTGGGGCGCGACTTGCGGATGAAATAGCTATCGGCATCAATCTCATAAGAGAACTTCTTATGCATCGTTCCTGTAGCATTCTCACGAGTATAAAACTCAACGATTACATCATTCTTCGGATAGGGGAACACTATACCTTCGGGCATGGCCTTAGAAGTTTCCTTTGCCTCGGGTGTACATTGCCACTCGTTGAAGAGGGTATTGAAGCCACGCGAATAGATAACCTTGCCTGAGGCCTTATCAACGACCTTGAACTGATGACTGCCCACGGGGCGCTCGTCTACCAGATAATTTCTATTTCCGGCCCAATAGGGTTCCTCAATGACCTCATCGATAAAGAAATGTTCGTTCTTGGCATCACCTGCATGATAGTAGTCGAGACGCATAGTTTTAGGGAGGAAAAACTCCTCGAACTTGACCTGAGCATGGGCTGCAACTGCTATACCTATAGCAAAGGCTGCACATAGAATATTACGTTTTTTCATACCTATTATATATAATGCAATTAATCTTCCCGCGAAGATACGGATAAAAACATTCATTACGACCTATGGTGACTAAATTTTACCAAAAAGGATAAAAAAACAGACATTTTATTAGTGACATATGGATTTTCTCTCTACTTTTGCAAGTAATAAGAAAGGATAATAAATCATAAATAAAAAATCACAACTATATGAAACACCCACTTAGAAGTGCTACCAGCACTGAAGGCCGTCGTATGTCGGGAGCCCGCGCACTATGGATAGCCAACGGCATGAAACGTGAGATGATGGGTAAGCCCATCGTGGCCATTGCCAACTCATTTACCCAGTTCGTACCAGGCCATACACATCTACATGAGATTGGTCAAATTGTAAAACAAGAGATTGAGGCTTTGGGCTGCTATGCGGCAGAGTTTAACACCATCGCCATTGACGATGGTATCGCTATGGGACATGACGGCATGCTCTACTCATTGCCCTCGAGAGACATCATTGCCGATAGTGTAGAGTACATGTGTAATGCTCACAAGGCCGATGCACTCATCTGTATCAGTAACTGTGACAAGATTACTCCGGGTATGCTCATGGCTTCAATGCGTCTGAACATCCCTACCGTATTTGTATCGGGAGGTCCTATGGAAGCTGGCGACTTGAATGGCCAACATCTCGACCTCATTGATGCAATGATTAAATCGGCAGATGAGAGCGTAAGTGACGAAGAGGTTGCTGCCATCGAGTGTTGCGCTTGTCCTGGTTGTGGCAGCTGTTCAGGCATGTTTACCGCCAATTCTATGAACTGCCTCAACGAAGCAATCGGCCTTGCCCTACCAGGAAATGGTACTATTGTAGCTACTCACAAGAACCGCATTCAACTCTTCAAAGATGCAGCTAAACTTATTGTGGAGAATGCTTACAAGTATTACCGTGATGGTGACGAAAGCGTATTACCCAAGAGTATCGCGACCCGCGAAGCTTTCCTCAATGCTATGACATTAGATATCGCGATGGGTGGATCGACCAATACTGTACTACACCTCCTGGCTGTGGCTCACGAAGCAGGAGTGAACTTTACAATGGACGATATCGACGCTCTTTCACGTCGAGTGCCTTGCATCTGTAAGGTTGCTCCCACAACACAGAAGTTCCATATCGAAGATGTGAACAGAGCAGGAGGAATTCTCGGTATTATGGGCGAATTGGCTAAAGGAGACTTATTACATACAGCCCTAAAGCGCGTGGATGGACTAACACTCGATGAAGCGATAGAGAAATATTCTATTTTCAATGGTCACAAAGATGCACAGCACATTTACACGAGCGCACCCGCCCGTAAATTCAGTAATGTCATGGGTTCACAAGAGTCGTATTACAAAGAGCTCGACACTGACCGTGCCGAAGGTTGCATACGCGACTTAGAGCATGCCTATTCGAAGGATGGTGGTCTTGCTGTACTCAAAGGAAACATTGCTCAGGATGGTTGTGTGGTAAAGACCGCCGGTGTAGACGAGAGCATTTGGAAGTTCTCAGGACCCGCCAAGGTATACGACTCACAAGATGCTGCCGTAGAGGGTATCCTCGGTGGAGACATTGTGGCAGGAGACGTAGTTGTCATCACTCATGAAGGTCCTAAAGGAGGCCCTGGTATGCAAGAGATGCTCTACCCCACCTCATACATAAAATCAAAGCATCTGGGTAAAGCATGTGCTCTCATTACGGATGGTCGTTTCTCTGGTGGTACATCGGGATTGAGTATCGGACACATATCTCCTGAGGCTGCTGCAGGCGGTAATATCGGTAAGATTGTCACTGGCGACATCATTGACATTGATATCCCCAACCGAACCATCAACGTACGCCTCAGTGATGAAGAACTCGAAGTACGCCCCATGACACCCGTAACTCGCAAGCGTGAGGTTTCGAAAGCGCTCAAGGCATATGCATCACTCGTAAGCTCAGCTGACAAGGGAGCAATACGCTTGATTGACTGATAAATTGTTCTAAACGATAGTATAAAAGCGATGAGTTCAACATCTGAAGTCAGAAATGGCTTCTGATGTCGAACTCTTTTTTCTTGGAAAGTCGTTCAAATATATTGAGAAAACTTTGCTGTAATTCGAAAATAATGTCTAAATTTGCAGCAGACAGAGAAATACAGAATAGGCATTATGAAACTATCACCCTCCTCTATTGCAGCACTAAACGAAGCATTGTGCAAAATATCAGCCCTCTACTCGGGCGAAGAAGACCAATTGCTATCAACCGACTTCTATTTTATGCCTTCCCAAGAGGGATGTCTGCACGTGCTCAACGACAACGATGAGGAGATAGCCAATGCCGAGGTACCCGAATGGAAGGAATATCAGCAAGAAACATTCTATGCAGAAGTGGAGGCCGAGTTGCGTGATGCCATCAAAGCCGCTAACACCAATGGTGATTTGGAGCGTTTGGCCGTGTGGATGCCCTACTCATTTGTTCTTGTTGATGATGAACGCGAGAGCCTTGCAGAACTGCTGCTCGTTGATGAAGACACCCTACTCGTGACTGACAGCCTACTCGAAGGATTGGATGCAGACCTTAATGCATTTATCGAGAAACTACTCGACGAGTAATAATTACCCTTTTACAGACTATCATTATAAATGATGGCATCAGAGATTTTCTTTTGCCAGCAATGGGTGTATCGTCCCATAATTTGCAATGCAGGGAATGCAGTTGAACGAATAAATATGTTAAAAAATGTGAGTTAATTATCATTCTGAGCTAAACAATGTTATAATACAAAGAAATGAATCGGAAACTTTTTGCCATCACAAAAGTTTCCAATAATTTTGTACCCGATTTTAGGATCTGTTAAGAGCAATATGAGTATAGAGAAAACAAACGACAAACCAGAACTTCGTGAACGCATCATAAATGCGGCCTCTGTATTGTTTCAACAGCATGGGATCAAGCAGGTGCGCATGGACGATGTGGCCAGCGAATTGGGAATATCAAAAAAGACACTCTATGGAGCTTTTGCCGACAAGGAGGCCATACTACTCGAAGTTGTCAAACTTACCTCAACGGCACTTTGTGCTGGGCTCAGAGAAATTTTAACCAATTCCACCAATGTAGTAGAACAGATATTTTTGCTCTACAAGCGCATTATCGAACATTGTAGAACGGTAAGTCCTCTATTCTTTACCGAACTGATACGTTATACAGAGGTGGAGGCCTACTTCGATCGTATGCATGCCGAGCATGCCTTTTACGTAAAGGAATGGTTGCAAGCAGGAGTTGAGCAAGGCTTGCTTCGTGATGACATCAATTACGACGTATTCCTTCAGCAAGATGGATTCCAAATCGACAAACTACTAACTAACCCCTCAGTACGTAAATATCCCGCAGAGGTCATCTACAATTCGGTAGTACTGGTACTGCTACGAGGCATGGCCACAGAAAAGGGATTGGAAATAATCAAAAACCTAAAATAACAATATAAAAAGAAAACCAAAACAATGAGAAAGATGTGGACTATCGGCATACGACCGATGATGATGGCTGCCCTGGCATTTTGTACGTTAGGTGTTACAGCACAAGAGACACTGAAGCTGACTCTCGACAAGGCAATAGAAATTGCCTTAAGCGACAACCCCACCATTGAGGTGGCTGAGCAGACAGTGCAGTTGAAGAAAATCTCAGACAAAGAGACTGTCATGGGGTTGCTTCCTGAGGCCTCACTCGCAGGATCGTACACACGTACCATCAAGAAGCAGACGATGGTGATGATGGGACAGAAAATTGAGATTGGTATCCCCAATCAGTATCAAGGAGGACTTTCTGTAAGCCTTCCTGTATTTGCGCCTACACTCTACAAGAGCATGAAGTTGACCAAGACTGATGTGGCATTGGCAGTAGAGCAGGCACGTGCCTCAAGGCAAGATCTCGTTAACCAGGTAACCAAGGCTTTCTTCCAAATGCTATTAGCACAAGACAGTTATGCCGTATTGGAGAAAAGCTATGCGCAGAGCGAAGCGAACTTTAATATCGTAAAGGCAAAATTTGAGCAGGGAAAGGTTAGCGAATACGACAAGATAAGTGCTGAGGTACAAATGCGTAACTTGCAGCCCTCGGTAATCTCAGCTCGCAATGCCGTAGAACTCTCACGTTTACAGCTTGTAGTATTAATGAATATTGAGCCCGAAACTGTTTTTGTGCTTGATGGTAATTTGGGCGACTATGAGGAATCTGTTTTTGCCGGTATTCTTACAGCAGATAGCAACTCACTGAAGAACAACACTTCATTGTTACAAATGGACATGAACACACGCATGTTGCAGCAGACTCTCTCGCTCAACAAGCAAAACTTTGCCCCCATGGTGGCATTACAGTTCAACTACATGTATACCTGTATGACCGACAACTTCAAGTTCAAGGAGTATGAATGGAATCCTTACAGTAACGTATCACTGAGTGTGAGCATTCCCTTGTTTAAATATAGCAACTTCTCTGCAATGAAGAAAACCAATATACAAATTGCTCAGATGATGCAAAATCGAGACTATACCGCACGACAACTTGCCATGCAGCAGCAGAGTTACCTCAATAGCATGGCAGCCAGTGCCGAGCAGGTATCAAGCAACAAAGAAGCTATTGTACAGGCACAGAAGGGTCGCGACATTGCTGAGAAACTCTACGAAGTAGGTCGTGGCACAGTGCTCGAGCTCAATAGCGCAGAAGTGGCTCTCACACAAGCTCGCCTTACTTATACGCAATCAATTTACGATTATCTCACAGCAAAGGCCGACCTAGACAAGCTACAGGGCAAAGACTACGTTAATAAATAAATCATAAAAATAAGGGGGAACATCGGGAGATAAAGGTCTATTACACGGGATACACGTACAAGACCATTATCATTATCTCTCCAAAAGCGAAGAGATTATCTTCTTTTCACTTCATCAATCTACCCTTAAAAAGAAATATTAAACAAAAAAACATATAAAACAATGAAAAGAAAAGCATTCTCGTTTGCAGCATTGGTAATGACCGCTTTGATGGCTGCTTGTGGAGGAAAGACACAAGAGAAACAAGCTGCAGTAACAGTAGAAGAGGTAAAGCCTGCCGTAAAAGTGGCTCAGGTGTATGTACGTCCTGTAGATCAGGTACGCGATTATGTAGGTACTGTAGAGGCAGAAGTAAAGAACAACATTGCACCTCAAAGCATGGGCCGTATCAGCAAGATTTTTGTTGAAGTAGGTGATCACGTACGCAAAGGACAGAAGTTGGTGCAGATGGATGCTGCCAACCTCAAGCAGCTCACCCTGCAAATCGAAAATCAAAAGGTAGACTTTGCTCGTATCAAGGAGCTTTATGCTGTCGGAGGTGTATCAAAGGCTGAATTTGACAATGCAAAGATGTCTCTTGAAGTTGCTGAGACACAGTACAACAACATCATGGAAAACACTCAATTGATGAGCCCCATTGATGGTATCGTTACCGCTCGCAACTATGACAATGGAGATCTCTATTCAGGTGCTGCCATCCTCACCGTAGAGCAAATCCGTCCCGTAAAATTGCTCGTAAACGTATCAGAGAACTACTACTCTAAGGTAGAGAAGGGTGACAAAGCAACCATCACACTCGATGCACTTCCTGGAGAGTCTTTCACAGCTACCGTATCACTCAAGTACCCCACCATCAATGCCTCTACACACACCTTCCCCGTAGAGCTTACTCTCGCCAACAAAGACGAAAAGGTACGTCCCGGAATGTTTGCACGTGCAGAACTCAACTTCGGAACAGAGGATCGTGTAGTAGTTCCCGATGTTGCAATTGTTAAGCAACCCGGCTCTGGCGAGCGCTTTGTATATGTATACGAAAATGGCAAGGTAACTTACGTGAAGGTTGACCTGGGCCAACGTCTTGGAGATGCATATGAGCTCATCGGTGGTATAGCTGATGGTGCTACCGTAGTTATTGCAGGCCAAGGTCGCTTGAGCGATGGCATAGAAGTGAGAGTGGAAAAATAAATGCAATTTACAATTTGACAATTTACGATTTACTATTTGTTTGATAATTGGATTATTTGAAAATTGATTAGATTCTTGTAAATGGTAAAATCGCTAAATAGTAGATAAATTGTAAATAGTAAATTTATAAATAGCAAATTAGAATTATGAGTTTATACGAAGGTTCGGTCAAACGACCGATTATGACCGCACTCATCTTTGCCGCCATTGTGGTATTTGGTGTATTCTCGGTCACAAAACTTCCCGTAGACCTGTACCCGAAGATGGATACCAATGTCATCATGGTGATGACATCGTACTCGGGCGCAAGTGCTTCGGATATTGAGAATAACGTTACACGCCCCTTGGAGAGCACACTCAACTCGGTGGCTAATCTTAAGCACATCACTTCGAAGTCATCGGAAAACATGTCACTCATCACTCTTGAGTTTGAGTACGGACATGATATTGATGATTTGACCAATGATGTGCGAGACAAACTCGACATGATATCATCGGCTCTACCCGATGCTGTAAGCACTCCCATCATCTTGAAGTTCGACTCCGACATGATGCCTATCCTTATCCTTTCGGTACAGGCCAATCAGTCTACCAACGGTCTCTACAAGATTCTTGATGATAATGTAGCCAATCCCTTAGCCCGTATTCCCGGTGTGGGTTCGGTATCTATCGGTGGTGCAGCAGAGCGTGAGGTGTATGTATACTGTGATCCAGTGAAACTTGAGGCCTATAACCTCAGCATCGAGGCAATCAGCAGCATCATCTCAGCAGAGAACATGAACATCCCTGGCGGTACATTTGACATCGGCAATGAGACCTTCCCACTCCGCGTGGAGGGAGAGTTCAAGGACCCCAAGGATATGGAAAATATCATTGTGGCCTCAGTAAATGGTAGCGACATCTATCTACGTGATGTAGCAGAAGTGGTCGACACCATTCAGGAACGCGGACAGATGACCTATACCAATGGTGTACGTGGAGCAACAATCATCGTGCAGAAGCAGTCGGGAGCCAACTCGGTAGAAATCTCAAATAAAGTACTTGAGATGCTTCCTAAGTTGCAAGACAACCTTCCTTCTGACGTAAAAATAGGACTCGTTGCCAACACCTCTGAGAACATTGAGAACTCTATCAGCGGTTTGGCTGAGACCGTATTCTACGCATTGTTATTCGTGGTTGTCGTGGTGTTCCTCTTCCTTGGACGTTGGCGTGCCACCTTTGTTATCGCTATCACCATCCCCATTTCGTTGGTAGCATCGTTCATTTACTTGGCTGTTTCTGACGGTTCGCTCAATATGATTTCATTGGCATGTCTTTCTATTGCTATCGGTATGGTAGTTGACGATGCCATTGTTGTATTGGAGAATGTCACTACCCATATCGAACGTGGTGCCGATCCAAAGCAAGCAGCTATTCACGCGACCAATGAGGTAGCAATCTCGGTAGTAGCATCTACCCTTACAATGATTGCCGTATTCTTCCCCATGACTCTTGCCGGTGGCATGATGGGTATGATGTTCAAGCAGTTGGGTTGGATGATGTGCGTAATCCTTACCGTATCTACCGTTTCAGCATTGACACTTACCCCAATGCTCTGTTCACAGTTGCTGAAGCTGAAGAAGAAGCATAGTTCATTCTATAATATCTTCTACGTACCTATTGAGCGCATGCTTGACAAGCTCGACGCATGGTATGGTCGTATGATTGACAAGGCTGTACGCCATCGCAAGACAGTGCTCAGCGTTTGTGTTATCCTTTGCGTAGCCTGCTTCTTTACTGCCAAATATGTAGGTTCAGAGTTCTTCCCTGCATCCGACGACAGCCGTCTCACTGTGAAGCTCTACATGCCCGTTGGCACTCGAACCGAGCGCACCCATGCTATCACCAAGGAGCTTGCAGACAAGTGGATGGCAGATTTCAAAGACGAGGCACGCGTAGTCAACTATACCGTAGGTCAAGCCAGTGAGGAAAACACTTATGCCTCAATGCAGGATAATGGTAGCCATATCGGTTCATTCAACATAACCCTTGTTGATCCCGATGAGCGCGAGCGTACTCTCTTCCAAATTTCAGAACTTATCCGTGCAGACCTCAATCGCTATCCCGAGATAGAACGCTTCACAGTAAGTGCTGGTGGTAATTCAGGTATGGGTGGACAGTCATCTGTAGACTTTGAAATTTATGGCTATGACTTCGATGCTACAGACAAGGTTGCTAAGGATTTACGCAATGAGCTTACCAAGTTGCCTGGTGTCAGTGAGGTTCGTATCAGCCGTAGTGATTATCAGCCTGAGATTCAAGTAGACTTTGACCGTGAGAAGCTAGCGCGCCATGGCCTCAACCTTTCTACTGCAGCCACCTACCTACGTAACCGCATCAATGGTTCTACCGCCTCATACTATCGTGAGGATGGCGACGAGCACTACATAAAGGTACGCTATGCACCCGAGTTCCGTACAAACATCGAGGATATCGAGAATATCCTTATCTATAGCAACAACGGAAGTGCCGTACGCATCAAGGATGTGGGTACTGTAGTAGAACGTTTCTCGCCCCCCTCAATTGAACGCAAGGACCGTGAGCGCGTGAATACCGTAAAGGCTATCGTCAATACAGAAGTTCCTATGGGTATGGTAGTAGCTGAGGCCAATAAGGTCATCAAGGGTATGGATATTCCCTTGGGTATTACCATCAATCTTGCCGGTGACTTTGAAGAACAGCAGGAGTCGTTTGGAGACCTCGCACTCTTAGGTATTCTCATCATACTGCTTGTATTTATCGTATTGGCATCACAATTTGAGTCGTTCACCGACCCCTTCATCATCATTACTGCTGTACCGATGTCTATCGCAGGTGTAATTCTTGCTTTGGCTATTACTGGCACCAATCTCAACGTTATGAGTATGATGGGATGTATCATGCTTTTCGGTATCGTAGTAAAGAACGGCATCGTGCTCATCGACTACACCAAGTTGTGTCGCGAACGTGGATTGAGTGCTGTACAAGCCTCTATTGCTGCAGCTAAGAGCCGTCTACGCCCTGTATTGATGACAACACTCACCACCATCCTTGGTATGGTACCTATGGCTCTCGATCAGGGTGAAGGTTCTGAAATGTGGCGTCCTCTGGGTGTTTCAGTAATCGGTGGTCTCACTATATCAACCTTGCTTACCCTTATCCTTGTACCTGTACTCTACTGTATGTTCACAGGTGTTGGCATCAAGCGTGCCCGCCGCAAACACAGCAAGCAATTGGCCCTCGATGCTTATTGGGAAGAGAACAAAGGCTCGATGATCAAGAGCAAAAATAGAAGAGGTAAAAACTAATTTTTTTATTTATGATTTATGATTTGTGATTCATCTTTCGAAGAACGTTCTATGAGTTATAACGTAACAGAAGAGAATCATAAATCATAAATCTAAAATCACAATCCATAAACATGAAATCTATATTTATCGCCTACGACCAGGCATATCAAGAGAAGATTCTCTTCACTCTCGACCACTTCAATTGCCGTGGTTTCTCAATGTTCCCTCAAGTGCAAGGACGAGGTAGCAAGACCGGAGAACCTCACTATGGCAGTCATGCATGGCCCTCTATGTGTTCGGCTATCCTCACTGTAGTACGCGATGAGCAGGTTGACCCTCTGCTTGCTGAACTTCATCGTATTGATATGGAGACAGAACGTCTCGGCCTCCGCGCCTTCGTTTGGGATGTAGAGAAGAGTATCTAAACCCTGTTCGTAACTATTTAGAGCATCATTATCAACTTTACAAACGGTAGTTTTATATCATCTAATCCTACAACAAAAGTTAAGATACCACTAAAAAGAATACTCCCTCAATGCATTTCTACATTAAGGGAGTATTCTTATTCTCTACTATTGCAGTAGTATTATTCCAATTTCAGTCTATCACTATCATCACGTTTCTCGAAGTATAGCTTGCGCAAAGGATTGCGACGAGCTTCTGTGTCGTTCTTGCGATTACGAAATACGTCGATAGCCATATAGATTGCTTGACGGAATGAGTTTTCAGAGGCTTCTCCTTTACCCGCAATATCAAATGCTGTTCCATGATCCGGTGAAGTACGAACAAGAGGCAAACCTGCAGTAAAGTTTACACCCTCATCCATAGACAACACTTTAAAAGGTGCCAGACCTTGATCGTGATACATGGCCAACACACCATCAAAATGACCAAATGTTCCATTTCCAAAGAATCCATCAGCAGAAAAAGGTCCGTAACAAATCAATCCCTTCTCACGCATCGATTTGATAGCAGGAGAAATAATCGTTTCCTCCTCTTTACCAATTACACCTCCATCACCAGCATGAGGGTTAAGAGCCAATACTGCTATACGAGGAGCACCAATACCAAAATCCGACTTGAGCGAATCGTTGAATAATTGCAACTTTTCTTCTATAAGCTCTTGACTGAGAACTGAAGCCACATTAGCCACGGGTACATGACCTGTGACAAGCGCCACACGCAAACGTTCGCTGGCGAGTATCATTAGTGCCTTAGATCCCTCCTCACCTACCGACTTCTCCAAATATTCGGTATGACCAGGGAAAGCGAAGCCTTCTGACTGTATCATTTCTTTGTGGATGGGAGCAGTGACAAGCACATCATAGAGTCCCTCCTGGAAATCGGCCATCGCCTTCTCCAATGCTTCAAAAGCTGCTTTTCCTGACTCGTGTGAAGGCTTACCAAATTCAACCTTTACTTCGTCTTCATTACAGTTAATTACATTAATCTTATCATGTGCAGCCTCAGTTGCAGAGTTGATAATAGTAAACGAACTCTCCAAGTTCAATGCCTTGCGATGATAGGTCATCACTTTGGGCGAACCATATATGATAGGTGTACACAATTCGAGCATCGTAGGATCTTCAAAGGCCTTCAAAATGACTTCATATCCAATGCCGTTGACATCCCCTTGAGTAATGGCAACTTTTATCTTGTTTTGTTCCATAGTAGTATTTATTTTATTTCGGGTTCAATAACGATTTCTTCCAAATTATACATAAGATTCTCTACCTTTTCTGCTTGAGGGAGTTGTAAAGTATAGAGTGCTGCCTCCATACGACGAATGAGGTCACGCTTCAACGCTTCGGGAGCATATACAAATGCTTCAGCCACGATAACGCGACCATTCACCTCATCCACACGAGAGTGAGATACGAAAGGACCTCCCATACGGTCACCTTGTACGCGCCACAAGCCACGAGCCACTTGCGCATACTTCCCCTGTACGGTAGCATCTTTCACATATACAAAATCACGTTGCGTTGTCATATAACTACCTTCGGGACCTCCAGGTATATTGACCTTCATCACAGAATCTCGCTTGTTCAAGAAGTATTCAAGAGTGAAAGTATTCTTGTCTTTATAAGGGTACGAATAAAGCACAATGCTCATATCCTTCTTGCCCGTATTAGTCGATGCCCATAAGAAATCTTTACCCTTCTTAAACTTATTCACTTCCCAAGGCACCCATACATCCACACCAAGAATCTCTTTAGCCAAGCGTGATACCTCTGGGTTATGTTCCTCACGTAAATTCTCTATCTCACGGTTCATCTCTGCCTTAGTAAAGAAGTCTAGGATAGATTGCGCATTCTCGTTTACGTATTCTGCAAGACTTGCCTCATCAGGAGCTTGCAAGGTCATTACCATTTGCGGATAAGAGTACACATTACGAGCAAACTTGAATTTCGGTTGAGTATAGATATTCTGAATGTCTACTTTAATCACGTTACGCATAATACGGAACATATTGCTGTTGAAAGCACTGGGATCAATACGCGTAATGCGGAACGAGCGCTCCGACTGGGGTAAACCAGGCACATCAGTGTCGAGCACGTTAAATACGGCACGTCCCAACGGACGCTCCCATTGATCATCAGGCATCACAACCAACATCTCATAAGGCAGGCCACTAGCATTGGGCATCAACAACTTTTTCTTGTTAGTACTCTTTGCTGTTTTCTTCACACTCTTTTGACTATTCTCGGTTTTAGCAGCCGTTTGCCCTACAGCATCTTTCTTACCTTCGCCACCAGTACAACTGAGTATGCTCAGTGCCATAAGACATACTACTGTATATACAAAAACTCTTTTCATCACTATATGCTTTTAATTTTTACTTTTCAACTTCTTTGTTGACAACATACCACATGCGGCATAGATATCTTCACCACGTGATGCACGTATCGTTGTAAACAAACCGTGACGTGTAAGGTAATCCCGGAAAGCAACCATACGTTCCATAGGCACACCATCAAGTTCTGAATCAGGAATGGCATGGAAACGAATGAGATTGATGCGACACGTCAATCCATCGAGTAGACGTACGAGTTTGCGAGCATCAGCCAACGTATCATTCACTCCATCAAAAAGGATATACTCGAATGATAAACGTCGTTGCTTCGTAAAGTCATACCCTTTGAGCACTTCCACCATTTCGATAATGGAGTATATACGTTCTGCGGGCATTAACTCCGAACGCAATTGTGGTGTAGGAGCATGCAGACTAATTGCCAAATGACACTCACTCTCATCAAGGAATCGCTTGAGATTTCCCCTCACTCCCACTGTAGAGAGTGTGATACGACGTGGGCTCCATGCCAACAGTTTAGTATCGGTAATCAAACGTAGAGCCTTAAGCACCTCGTCGGTATTGTCGAGCGGTTCACCCATACCCATCATCACCACGTTGGTGAGTGATACACTTTCGGGAATAGCATAGAACTGATTAAGTATCTCACCTGCAGTAAGGTGTGCACTAAAGCCCTGACGACCAGTCATACAAAAGGCGCAATGCATCTTGCAGCCAACCTGTGACGACACACACAACGTAGCACGATCATCGTCGGGGATATACACAGCTTCCACAAACTGTCCTTCACGTATCTTGAACAGGTATTTGATGGTACCATCAACCGAATGCATTGCCTCCACAGGGTCTACAACACCCACTTCATAACATTGGTTCAAAGCTTCACGATGCTTGAGCGATAGATTGGTCATCTCGTCGATAGAACGTACACGACGTACATACACCCACTCCATCATCTGCCGTGCTGCAAAACCCGGCATACCGATTTCTTTTGCCACCGCCTGCATCTCGGCAAGGTCCATACCCAAAAGTTTTTTCTTTGGTTCGCTCATTTACTCCCAGATTTATTCCGCAAAGATACAAATAAAATCCCTCTCTTCCGCAACGAACATAAAATATCTTCACAGCTGACGCTTTCATTATCGACTTTTTTTTCTACTTTTGCCGCATCAACAAACATTCCAATCTATGACACAAACAATCGACTGCTTTATACCATACATCAACGAGGCACATACCACGGTATTACAAAACGAATTAACAGCCTGTCCACTTATTACAAACGTACAGACCATTTCTGTATGCGAAAATGACGTTCCATTTATACCCTTGGAACGTAATCTGTCGACACGAGTATTGAAAGATATCTCCACACGATGCACAAGCGATTACTTCCTCCTCTACACCCATTGTGGAGGACTTTCCATTGCTTACAGAGCTATCGAGCGCATGTTGCGTACTGCTACAGAAAGTTTAAGCGATTGGGTATACAGTCATCGTTACATCGTAAAACAAGGCGAGAAAATAGCCGTACCCACCAACGAATATCAAGAGGGTAGCATACGCGATGATTTCGACTTCGGTCCTTTATTTCTGATACGTACCGAAACGTTACGTCAGTTCCTTGCCACTGCCCCTGAAGAGATGCAACATGCCGCACTCTATCAGTTACGTCTTTACATCAGCCGTACGAACCGACTCGTGCACATCAACGAATACCTCTATACAGAAAGTGAGTTCGACATGCGCACCTCTGGCGAGAAACAATTCGACTATGTTGATCCCCGTAATCGACAGATACAGATAGAGATGGAGCGTGTTTGCACCAAACATCTTCAAGCTATAGGCGCATTCGTTGACTACCGCACATTACAGACTATAGACACTACAGCAGGAACCTTCCCCTACGAAGCAACCGTCATTATACCCGTAAAGAACAGAGTCAAAACCATTGGAGATGCCATACAATCGGTACTTGCACAAGAGACCGACTTTGCCTTCAATCTAATTATTGTAGATAACCATTCAACAGATGGTACATCAGAATCCATAGCAAACTACCAATCATCAATTGGCTGTTGCAGTCAATTGGTACACCTCATTCCAGAGCGCACCGATCTCGGCATTGGTGGTTGTTGGGATCTCGCCATCCGTCACGACCAGTGCGGACGTTATGTCATACAACTCGACAGTGACGATCTGTATAGCGATACGCATACTTTACAGAGCGTTATAGACACCTTCCGACGTGAACGAAGTGCCATGGTAGTAGGCAGTTACCGCCTATGTGATTTCTCCTTGGAGACCCTGCCTCCCGGTATCATTGACCATCGCGAGTGGACCGAAGACAACGGAATGAACAATGCCCTACGCATCAATGGGATTGGTGCCCCTAGAGCATTCTATACACCTGTCATCCGCGAAATAGGATTCCCCAATGTGAGCTATG
>JAEIGA010004553.1_pt1 | contig 21427 bp, 12 predicted proteins | sample 9270691 | NCBI WGS metagenome assembly JAEIGA01 (sample SAMN17057246, study PRJNA624740) | gut metagenome | biome: biome; isolation source: fecal sample | host: Bos grunniens | place: China: Xizang | collected 2019 | reverse complement strand
GAAATGACAGTTGTGTCGCTCGGTCGAAATGACAGTTATGTCGCTCGGTCGAAATGACAGTTATGTCGCTCGGTCGAAATGACAATAGTGCATCTCTGTCGAAATGTTGACTGTCATCTCGAGCGAAGTCGAGAGATCTGTTTATTTATAAGCCTTCTCCTCCATAGACCATCCGGTCAGTGTAGAAATATAAGGAATCATACAACTCGCCACCTTTTTATGACCCTGATAGTTAGGATGCCAGCTTGCTCCAAGGTCATCATCGTAGTTGTGTGCCTGATTCGATACTGCCATGTATGCTACATTCTTAAGTCCGCTGATAATCACGGCATTACGTACATAATCAAAGAGATATGGGTCTGCTGGGGATGCCATGCAGAGGATTGGGGTCTCAGGGCCATAGTTGACCTTGATGCTCTGCAGGAGAGCGATGTAGTTGTTTCTGAAGCTTAACTCCGATGGCTGCTGGCTGGTCGAGAAGTCATTAGTACCAAGATAAATTACCACAACGTCCGGAGTGTAAGGTGCCTTGTCCGCCTCCCAAAGCGGCTCCTTCGATGTGTTGAACACCTGAGTATAACGGTCCGGCATGTGGTAGCCTGGGCCATAGTTGTCATAATTACGTGCGATACCCTGACCAGAGTGACTCACAAGGTTGAAGTCAGCTCCGAAATAACGCGAGCAAATTGCTGCATATGTAAGGTTGCAGTTCTCAGTCTCAGCAAGGAACGGATCGTCCTTGTCAGGGCTTTCAGTGCCGTAACCGCATGTGTAAGAGTCGCCGATGAACTCGATGTGTCTCTCCTTGCGCTCTTCAGACTGAAGAATCTCACCTTCGCTGATGAATTCATGAATGGTGAAACGGCCCTGCTCACCTTCAGTTCTCTTCTGAAGAATAACCTCATGAGTACCTTTGCCAAGTCCTTCTGCAAGTACAATCACAGTGTCTTTTTCTCCCACCATGAAGATTTTGTCAGCTTTTGGAGACATTTCCTTGTCAATCCAGAGGTTAAACCAGCAGTTCTTGGTGTCAGAACATTTCATTGCCAGGTATGGGCCATTGAATTTCACTCTGAAATAAACACCGCTCCAGTCGTAACTTACGTCTGTTCCTTCTACCAAAGTACGTCCTGTGTACTCGATTCTACTGTCAGATGCCGGTGTCTTGATCTGTTCCTTCGCTTTCTTTTCTGCAGCGTTTGCGCATAGACAAAGTCCAGCCGCTACAAGGATCAATGTGATTTTTCTGTACATAGCTATAAATAGTTTGATTTTGATTCATATATCTAAGCAAAGTTACATATAATTAATAAAATATTTTAATTTTGTTCCCTTAAATATTTAAGATTATGAGACGTTGTGTTCTTCTCTTTCTCCTTCTGGCATCAGCCTGCCATAATGTGGATAATCCTATTTTTGAAAACTCTAGCTATAAGTGGTATCCTGATCGCATAGTCCAGGGTGAGTATACTGGAGTTGCCGAGTCTGCATATAAAATTGTATCAGATTATGATAACGATACTCTCGTATGGGAGTGCAAAAACGACCTTTCAAATTTGCCGAAACTTACAGCTCCGACAGTTTTGGAGGAGGCGGTTTATAACATGGCACTTGATGAGAGCGTCAATGCAGTTGAACCGGATGGAACATTAAGGACAGGAATCTTCTGGGGTGGAGTGTGGACTCGCGACGTCAGCTACAGTACGATTCTCAGTATGTCGTACATCCAGCCAAAAGCTGCGATGATAAGCCTTTTGTGCAAGGTGGGACAGACTGGACTTATTATTCAGGATACCGGCACAGGTGGAGCATGGCCATGCAGTACAGATCGCGAGATCTGGACAGTTGCCGCTTGGGAACTTTATAAGGTTACAGGTGATGCATCGTGGTTGGAGAAAGTCTATCCTGTTGTGAAAAAGACCATTTCTGTTGATATGGACTCTATCTATGATGAGAGTACAGGCCTTGCAAGGGGAGAATCTTCGTTTATCGACTGGCGTCAGCAGAGTTATCCACGTTGGATGCAGCCGGCAGATATATATGATTCTAAATGTTTGGGAACCAATATGGTTCACTTTGCAGCATTGCTTTCTGCTGCAGAGATGGCTGACCTTAGTAATGATTCTGCATTTGCACAGAGATGCCGTGAGCAGGCTGAGAATCTTAAAATGGCAATCAATACCCATTTGTGGATGGAAGACGCTGGCTACTATGCGCAATATCTTGCGGGACGTAATCATGATCTTCTATATACTAAGAGTGAAACACTTGGCCAGGCTCTTACTATCCTGTATGGGGTAGCAGAAGGAGAACGTGCTGAAAGACTTTCCCAGGCGATGCCTATCGTTGATCTTGGCGCTCCTGTGTTCTATCCTTGGATTCCGGATATTCCACCATACCACAACCGTGCTGTCTGGCCGTTTGTACAGTCTTTCTGGATGCAAGCTTGTGCAAAGACAGGTAATGAGGCAGGAGTTATGAATGCAGTAGGCTCGCTTTATCGCGCCGCTGCATTGTATGCAACAAATAAGGAGAACTTCGTTGCTGATGATGGTAACTGGAAAGGTACACAGATCAATTCAAGCAATATGCTTTGGAGTCTTTCTGGTGCATTGAGCATTACATTCAAGGTCTTCTTTGGAATGGAATATGGTGCCGATGCGTTGTATTTCTCACCATTGGTGCCTGAAAAACTTTCAGGAGAACGAAAGGTTGAGAACTTCCCGTATAGAAATGCTGTTCTTGATATAGAGTTATCTGGATATGGAGATACAATAAAATTATTTGAACTTGATGGTCAAGCACTTGAAGAGGCTTGTGTTCCAGCTGATCTTGAGGGTGAGCATACAATCAAGATTGTCTTGTCGGATTCTTTTGCAAAGGATATGACAGTAAATCTCCAGCCAGCATTAAATACTCTCATGACACCTGATGTTGTATTCGAGAATAATGTATTGACTTGGAACACAGTGGATGGTGCTGTATCATATGTGATATATGTCGCAGGTGAGAAATATGCCGAGATTGCTGATACGACATTCTCAATCCCAACTGAGGTCTCAGGTGATGTTCAGATAGTAGCGCTTTCGGAAGAAGGAGTGCCTTCGTTCCCTTCTGAGCCTGTCGCTGTATATAATGATATAGTATATAATTGGCCAGACGTCCTTCTTAAGAAGGCATCAGACGAATATAAAGTCAATGTGTCTGTTCCGGAGAATGGTCAGTGGACATTGGTCTGGAACTATGCCAATGGAAATGGTGATATTACAACTGATAGAAAGTGTGCTATTAGAACGCTCTATGTGGATGGTAATAGAAAGGATATATGCGTGTTCCCGCAGCGAGGTGAGAACACATGGGATGATTGGGGCTATACAAGTCCGGTGACCTTAGATTTGGCAAAGGGTGAACATGTCCTGAGCCTGCGCTTCAATGTGGAAAATGATAATATGCACCTTGAAATAAACGACTTTGCATTACGTGGTCTGGTTCTCAGAAGAATCAACTGACTTATTCGCAGAAAGTATCAATAATTACTTTCAGACGGTCTGGATTGTCTGTTGTGATATAGTCAACGCCTTTTCCGAGCCATAGCATCAGGTCGTTGTCTGAGTTGATGGTCCAGACATTGACTTTCATGCCTAGTTCATGAGCTTGAGTTATCCATTCCGGATGCTTGCTCAGACTGCTATAACTATAGTCTATGCATCTGATGCCATCAGCATGTAGTGTGGCTGGGTTCCTGTCGCCGTTGAGATAACCAACGATTGCATCAGGCTTTGCAGCAACAATACGCTTGCATAAATCATATTCGGTTGTAATATACTCGATTCTATGGCCTAATCCTGCTTGGTCAATCATTGCCAAAGCAGTGTCAACAGCGTCGTAGTTTCTTTGGACTGTGCTATGTCCTTTGATCTCAAGGATAAGCTTGGTTTCTTGTGATTTGGCAAGCTGTTCAAGAGTTGCCTGGAATGTCGGCAGTTTCTCTCCATTTGACAAGGTCAGATTCTTGACCTGGTCATATGTGCAGTCCTGAAGTTTCATTCCTGAAAGAACTCCGTCGTGGTTGCAGACAAGAACACCATCAGTTGTTATCCATATGTCCACCTCTGAGCCATATACATCAAGCTCTTGAGCTTTTACCAGTGCTGAAATTGAATTCTCAGGTATCCCGTTTTTGTGATATCCTCTATGAGCTATTATTCCCGGTGCCTTCAGAGAGGTTATTTCGTCCAATATGTTCAGATTGATATAACCTAGTGGATATGCTTCAGAATCCCTCATCATAGTAAGCTTATATCTTCCGCTTTCAAGATGATCTGGAATGTCTGCAACTATTCGGCTCTCATTTGCGATGCATCTGCAGTTTTCACTGACTTTACCATCGTTTGTTTCAATAGAAAGCACATCTGTGCTGGCGAATCCATTTCCCGCTATGGTTAACTTGCCTCCTTTTTGAATGTTGCATGTTGTCAGGTACAGGACGTTCTTGGGCAGGAACGTTGCCTTTGGAATCTGTGAATTCATACAATGCTTCTCAATCCATTCTGTGTCAAGAGTTTCATCGTAGATTCGAGCGACTGCGATATCTCCTCTCCATGCACTTTGGGCTGAAGTTGTTGTCGGGTCTCCACCTATGCCGAACCAATAGCATGCAGCTGATTTCGGATAGTTGAAGTTACCTATTGTCTTGATAGTGTTCTTCAATACTCCATCAACATAAACTCTTGCTTCATTGTTTTCCTTGTCCCATACACCGATAAGGTGATAATAGCGCCCCCTTTCCGGGATAATGCCTGATCTGCACATGACCCAATTGCTTGAGCCAGTCGGGCTGACATTAGTCAGGAATGTCAACTCTTTACCGTAATTTGATGTGCTTACCATCAGTCCTGTACCACCTTGCTCCGTTGAACAGAATGCTTTGATTTCAGCAGCACCATCCGGGACAAAATCAAGCATCAGAATAGCCTCAATTGAATATCCGTCTTCTATTTTCTTCTTGAATCTGCTTTCGTTGTAATAGTTGAATTTATAATAGCTGTCCGATATATTATCTCCTGCTCCATGACTGAATCTTGCCATATAAGAGTCATAGCCGGGGTTTTTCCAAGTCAATAGTGCTGATCCTGAGTAGGTGTTGATATGGAAATTATAATCAGAAATATCAATGGCAGTACCATCAGCCTGAAACGTAATGTCCAACAGTGGCTTGATCTCAATCCCCGTCTCCGGTTCTGGCTCTGGCTCTGGCTCTGGCTCTGGTTCTGGAGTCTGCTCTACGTTGGTATTTCCAGGTGTGTCAGGTAGTTCAGGCTTCTCGGTACAAGAGAAAACCAAAGCTGCGGCCAGAAGGCCGCAGATAATGGTAGAATATAGTTTCATACTTATCTCTTTACAAATCTTACAGCGCATCCTCCGCTTGTTGCAAGTGTCATTTCAAGCGTGTCCGCTGATGATACTGTCTTTTCAGAATAACTTACAGATTCCGGATTTGTTTCGTATGATGCATCTGGACCGTCTGCGTAGATCTGTGCTGTGTACTCAACTCCAGGCTCAAGGAATGAAAGCTCTGTAGTCAATGTACGAGCATTCTCATCTGTAATCGCTCCCAAATACCAATCTTCGGAGTTCCGGTCGCGTCGTGCTGTTATTACGTAGTCTCCGATTACTGCATCAAGAACGCGGCTTTCATGCCAGTCGCATGGCACATCCTTTATGAAGTCAAATGCCTTCTTTCCTTCGTATGCATAAGGATCGTCTGATGCCATCTGGAGTGGGCTGTAGATCACTACATACTGAGCAAGCTGCTTCGCAAGAGTTGTCATTACCCTGCAGAACGGATAGTTAGGATTGCTGAAGTCGAATGTTCCGAATGTATAGTCCATCGGACCGGCAAGACCTCTGATGAAAGGACACACGGTCTGATGTTCCGGCTTGTTTCCGCCTTCCTGTTCCCATGCATCATGCTCCTGTCCTCTGATGCCTTCGTATGTCATGAGGTTAGGATATGTTCTATGGATACCTGTCGGCATTGCCGGCTCATGCTCGTCAACACAGATCTGATACTGAGCTGCTGTCTCTACGATGAAACGGCGTCTATTGACCGCATACTGACCATCGTGCTCCTCAATGCCGTCCATAAGAAGATTAACATTTCCAGTCTTGATGTAATGCATGCCGTAGTCGCTGTAAAGCTTGTATGCATCATGAATCTGCGAGAAGTAGTGCTCGGTATTTGCTGCATATTCATTATGGATCACCATCTGCACTCCCTTGGATTCAGCATATTTCATGATCTTGTCAAAGTCATAGTCAGGATAAGCTTCAGTAAAACTGAATCCGGTGCTGTTCTTCATCCAGTTTCCGTCCCATCCCTTGTTCCATCCCTCCACTAGGACAGCACTCATACCATTTTCTGCAGCGAAGTCGATATAGCGCATTGTGTGTTCAGTTGTAGCGCCATGTCTTGGACCATAATACCATGTGTAGTGATCCTTGTGAAGCGTCCACCATATTCCGAGATACTTGCCTGGGCGTACCCATGATACATCTTCTAAAGCGCAAGGCTCGTTGAGGTTAAGCATGATTCGTGATGATGCAAGCTCGTTGATATCATCTGCTAAAATTATTGTTCTCCAAGGAGTTACGCAAGGAGTTGATGCGTAAACTTTTGTTCCGTCAGCCCAAGGCGTCAGAACGGCACGAAGTCCGTTTTCGCCTGATGGGGTCAGACTCATCTTCGCATAATCTGTAAGATTTGCCTCATGAATTGCGAAATACTTTCCTTCTCCTGTTTCGATTGTGAAAGGGGTCTGGGCTGTGTCCACCTGGCTGATGTGGGTCTTGATGCCATATCCTTCATAGTATGGTATGCTTCTCTGAAGCCACCAAGCCTCATGGTCCTGAGTAAATCTGAACTCGGTGTTCTCCTCGGCGATTGCAAATTCGCCAAGGTTTTCCTGCTCAGGGAATGAATATCTGAATCCGAATCCGTCGTCGAAGACTCTTACGATAAGGTCTACGTAGCGTGCACACTCTCCGGTTTCGCTCAAGCGGACAGTCATCTCGTTGTAGTTGTTTCTTACGTAGCGCTCTTCGCCCCATACCTGCTCCCATGTCTGGTCGCATGAGTCAGTGCCAAGAAGTTTGGCTTCGCAGAATGCCATAGGCTGTTCTTCCCCCTTCAAGGTGAAGCCCAATGCTGACTCTGTCAATACTGCCGAACCGTCTTTGGATACGCTGTAAACTGGGTTTCCGTCCTTTAGTGATACTGAAAATGTGATGTTGCCGTCTGGTGAACATACTGTCGTGTCAGATTTCTGACAACTGCCGAGAATTAGTGCAGCTGAAAATAGAAGTGCTGCAAGAAGCGTTTTCTTCATGGTATAATTAATCTTTGCAGCAAATATAAAAATATTTTACTATCATTGTGCTATAAATAATAACTACCAGATATGCGTAAATTGATATCTATTGCGTTGATGCTGTCAATTCTAGTGTTGGCGTCATGTTCCAGAAGCGAAGTGTATCCTCAGGTGAGAGAACTTGCTGAACGAATTATTCCAGAATATCACAAGTCCATTGTTTTTGAAGCTATCCAGGATTCTACTGACTGCTTTGAGCTTTCGATGGATGGGGGAAAGATCAAGATTAGCGCGAGTAATGCAAACTCGGCAGCTGTCGGACTTAACTACTATCTCAAGAACTACTGTCTTACAACCGTTTCATGGGATGCCAGAAATCCTGTTGAAATGCCTGAGACTCTTCCGCAGGTTCAGGAACCGGTCAGAGTTCAGGCTCATGTTGATGACCGTTTCTTCCTTAACTATTGCACTTTCGGTTACACAATGCCATGGTGGGGATGGAACGAATGGGAAAGATTTATTGACTGGATGGCTCTCAATGGCGTGACTATGCCGCTTGCCATCACAGGTCAGGAGGCAGTATGGCAGAAAGTATGGCAGAAGCACGGATTGAGCGACGAGCAGATCAGAGCGTATTTCTCAGGTCCTGCTCATCTTCCATGGCATAGAATGTCCAACATCGACTACTGGCAGGGACCTCTCCCTCAGGAATGGATCGACGGACAGGCGGAATTGCAGAAGCAGATTCTCAAGAGAGAGCGTGAGCTTGGAATGACTCCTATTCTTCCAGCATTCGCCGGTCACGTCCCTAAGGAATTGGGTGATGTCTATCCGTCAATCGACACCACGAGAGTTAGCTACTGGGGCGGTTTTGCTGATGAGTACAGATGTACATTCCTCGCTCCTATGGATCCTTTGTATTCAGAGATTCAGAAGGATTTCCTTACTGTTCAGACCGAAATGTTCGGTACAGATCATATCTATGGTGTCGATCCTTTCAATGAGATCGATGCTCCAAGCTGGGATCCTCAGACTCTTGCAACGATGTCGGCGCATATCTTCAAGTCAATGACTGATGTTGATCCGGAGGCTGTGTGGCTTCAGATGGGATGGCTTTTCTATGCTGATCCATACCACTGGACGCAGGAGAATATAGAGGCCTTCCTTCGCGCCGTGCCTCAGGATAAGATGATCCTTCTTGACTACTATTGCGAGTTCATCGAGATCTGGAAACAGACTAAGGAGTTCTATGGCCAGCCATATATCTGGTGCTATCTCGGTAATTTCGGAGGAAACACAATGATGTCAGGAAACTTTACCACAGTCAGCGAGAGGATTTCGGATGCTCTTGCCAACGGCGGAGAGAATCTTGTCGGAATGGGTTCTACACTTGAGGGATTTGGAGTGAATCTTTTCATGTATGAGTATATCCTTGACAGAGCATGGGATACAGGAATCTCAGATGAGAAGTGGATAGAGAACCTTGCGGATAGACATATGGGATACGCAGATGAAAATGTCCGTGCTGCATGGAAAACTATCTGTAATGATATCTACACAGAGCATTCAAAGACAGGTCATGCCACTTTGACTTGCGCACACCCTGCCTTGGAAGGCAACTGGCACTGGACCACCAAGCCTTCTACAAATTACTCGGTGGAAACGCTTTGGGATGTTTGGGAGACGATTTTGGCTGTTCCTTCAGAGAGAGATGCATATAAGTTTGACGTAGTCAATATCGGTCGTCAGGTTCTGGGCGATTACTTCCTTCATGTCAGAAATGATTTTACTACAGCGTATCGCAGTGGTGATATGACTGAGATGGAACGTCTAGGAAATATGATGCTTGAGATTATTGATGATATGGACCGTCTTGTGGCATGCCACCCTGAGTTCTCTTTGAAGGATTGGGTCGATGCGGCTCGTAGCTTCGGCGTGAATGAAGAACAGAAAGATTACTACGAGACAAATGCACGTACGCTCGTGTCAGTATGGGGTGATAGCTATCACCTGAGCGATTACGCAAGCCGTGCATGGGCCGGAATGCTATCTACATTCTATAAGGTGCGTTGGGAGATGTTCATTGATGCGGTGATGGCTGCTGCCAAGGCTGGAACTCCATTCGATGCTAAGGCATTCGATGCATCAATCTGGGAGTTTGAGAACCAGTGGGCGCAGGCTTCGCATCAGATCGAATATCCTGAGCCAGGCGATCCGATAGCTGTAGCTAAGGAACTTGCTCAGAAATATAATCGTTAACAATTAACCCCGAAAGTTTGTCATGACTAAACTTTCGGGGTTTTGCTATAGTGCTGAAATTACCACAGCAGTCGGTATTTTTCTTTGTACAACTGGTCCGTCTGTACCGGAGTCGCTTGGCCTGTTGAGTACTTCTCCGTCTTTGCCGACAAAGGTAGATGATCCGCCGCCGTCAAGATTCATCGCGTCCGTAGCGCCTAGGCTGATCATTTTTGCTGCTAGCTCAGATAATGTCATACCGCAGCTGCCTCGCATGTTGCGTCCGTCACAGACCAGAAGTATCAGCTTGTTGTCACCGGTTATGCCTATTGCTGTGCGTGGCTGACGGCTGAGTCCCGCTGTACCTCCTGCATCAAATACTTCTGCCCAATAGTTTGTTGCAGCTACATCTTTGCCGTCTTTGACGATGCGTGGGCCACCGCCGATTGCATCTGTCGGATTCCATAATTGCCCACCTTCTGTCTGTTCTGTAGGCCCTGCAGGCATGAATGTCTGAGTCTTTTCATTATTACCTAAAGCAGATGGGAATGAAAAATATTCACGCGCTCCAGGTCTGACGCAATATACCCACTGTACGTCGAAGTGTCCGTCTTCGTGCAGTCCGAGAGCTGAACGTACCGGATAAACGGTGCATTGTGCTTTTTCATCACTTGGCCAGTTTATAGCCATGATATTATGTGTCTCCACCCAGTTGTCGATCTTGGTAAGACTTACGGATGTTGAGCCGGCAAAATATCCTCCGTTTATAGCGATATATGGTTTGCCCTTCTTTCTGTCGAGTGTACTGCAGATGTCTGTGAGAGTTTTCTTTCCTGCTGCCTTCATGACATTGAATTTGAGATTTTCATTTGCCTTGAAGTCTATGATTGCATAGTATCCGAGACATTTTTTGCCTTCACCCATTTCTTCCTCAAATGATTCCATGATGATGCCGTCTGGATAACCCTCAGTCCATTTTTCTTCCACTGGAGTCTTAATTGTGTCATTATCAGATGGAAGGCTCTCTGTATCAGGTGTCTTATTACAACTGCAAAGTCCCAAAATGCAAATAGAAATGGCTAGGATAGTGTTTAAACGTAACATTTTTGTTAAAATTCTTATGAAAAACAGTGCAAAAATATGTAAATTATTTAGTGTAAAATATTATATTTGTAAAAATTTATAAAAATTCAGACATATGAGGATGACCTTTAACTGTCTATGTAAAATCGGAAAGTCCTTACTAATAGGAGTCTTTGCCTTATTCTTAGGACTTGGTAGTGCTGCTGCCCAATCTTTTGCCGTGTCAGGTAAAGTTACAGGTAATCAGGGGGGGGCAGAACCTGGCGTAGTAGTCTTTCTTAAATCCGACAATTCTGTCGGATCAATGACAGATGCTGACGGTCGTTATACTATTTCGGTTCCTTCTAAGGATGCTGTTCTAGTCTTCAGTCTTCTTGGTTATAAGACTGCTGAAGTTCCGGTCAATGGAAGAAAGGTTGTAAATGTTGTTCTTGAACCGGATGCTCAGGCTCTTGAAGAAGTTGTCGTAGTCGGTTATGGAGCTCAGCGTAAGCAGTTTGTTATCGGATCAGTTTCTCAGACTACCAGCAAAGACCTGATGAAGGCTCCCGCAACAAATGTTCAAAACCTTCTTACCGGTCGTCTTGCCGGTATGACAAGCGTACAGAATACCGGTACTCCGGGAGGCGATCAGACCTCAATGCTTGTCCGCGGTTTTTCAACATTTAATAATTCTTCTCCTCTTATTATTGTAGATGGTGTAGAACGTCATATCAGTTATATCAATCCTAATGACGTTGCGTCGGTTTCAGTACTCAAAGATGCCGCTACAGCTGCGATTTATGGTGTGCGTGCTGCCAATGGTGTTGTACTGATCACGACAAAGACAGGTCTTCAGGGTAAGGCTACAATCTCATATGACGGATCAGTATCTTTTGATACAAATACATCTATGCCTGATATGCTCAATGCAGAAGAGTATATCTACTATCACAACAAAGCTCGTGAACTTGATGGCTCTGCACCTTATTGGACAGAGGAAAATCTTGCAAAGATGCAGGCGGAGGGACTTCTTGGAGATACTGATTGGCTTTCACGTATCTATAATTCATATGGTCTGACACAACAGCATAATATTTCCGCATCTGGTGGAAATGATAATATGAAATATTTTGCCAGCATCGGATATATGGATCAGGATGGTATCCTTAAGAATACGGCATTTGAAAGATTTAATTTCCGCGCCAGCATTGATGCTAAGCTTGCGAGAAACCTTAACTTCAGCATCAATGTCAGCGGTGCCTACACTGACAGAAACTGGCCAGGTCTCAGCCTTGGTTATCAGGGTGAGTTCAATCCTATCACTCAGGCAATTTATGCTGTTCCAATTCTTCCTGAGACATATCAGGGACTTCCTATAGGCTATAAGTCAGGAAGTTACTCTTTTACACCGATGGCTTCGCTTTCTACAGGATATCAGAAACAGAAGAGAATGATGGCTGAAGCTCGTACTAAACTTGAGTATGATTTCGGTTCTGTTGATTTCCTTAAAGGACTTAAAGCATCTGTTTTCGTAGCCTTCAACTACGATTATACTCTTGATCATAGTCTTCTCGAAAAATACGAATACTATTCATTTGACCCTCAGACCAGGACTCCAGTGCTCAGCACATCTCTCGGAATTTCTGAGACAAACTTCAATAAGTCACATTCTGTAGGTTACAACATGACTATCCGTCCGCAGATTTCATATGATAGGGAATTTGCAGGCAAACATAATGTGTCAGCTCTGGCTTTCTTTGAAAGATATAAGTCATATGGTGATACTATGACTGGTTATAAGACAGGATATTACAGTTCATATCCAATCGATATTTCGACTGGTATGGATAATATCTCACCTTATGTTTCCGGCTCTCATAACTATACAGGATTTGCCAGCTTTGCAGGCCGTCTTGGTTATGCTTACGATAAAAGATATCTTGCTGAGGTTACTCTGCGTGCAGACGGATCATATAAGTTTGCTCCGCAGAACCGTTGGGGATATTTCCCATCAGTAGCTTTGGGTTGGGTTATCTCGGAAGAAGGTTTCTTCAAAAATGCCGCTTCTGTAATTGACCTTCTCAAGTTTAGAACATCATTCGGTATCCTCGGATCAGATGATACCTCGCCGTACCTTTACATGCAGACCTTCAATACTACATCTCCTGGCTTCTCTGCAGTAATAGGTGGAAAGCCACAGACTGCGTATTATACATCAGGATATGTATATGACAATCTTACATGGTCAAGAACTGAGACTTACAATGTCGGATTGGAGATGCGTACCTTCAATAACAGATTGAGTTTTGAGTTCGATTGGTTCTATAAGTACACTTCACGTATCCTTGAGAATGAGTCAGGCGGATCTACATATGCGCCATCTCTTGGTGGAAACAATCCTGTATGGCTTAATTCAGGAAGTATGGACAATAGAGGATTTGAAATGACTATAGGTTGGTCTGATGCATTTGCAAATGGTTGGTCTTATGGTCTTACAGGTATCCTTTCATGGTCTCGTAACAGAGTTCTATCAAGAAAGATTTCAGATAATCACCCTTCATACAGAGCCGTACTCGGTCAGCCGCTAGGAACTATATACGGATTCCATGCTACCGGACTTTTCCAGACAGAAGAACAGCTTGCTAACTATACTACAGCACCTTCGGGCTGGATTGAACTTGGTGCTCTGATGTATGAGGATATTAACGGTGACGGAAAGATTGAGGAACAGCATGATTATGTTGCTATCGGACGTTCAAAGACTCCAGAGATGCTGTTCTCTCTCAATATGGAAGTCGGATGGAAGAATCTTTCGCTCTCAGCATTGTGGCAGGGTGTTGCATTGTGTAACTATCAGCTCAATGGAGTGTATGGAAACGGAAACTGTGACGCTTCAATGTATACCAGAGCATTCTATGGCGGCGGTAACTCAATCAAGTATCTTGTCGAAGAAGCTTGGACACCGGAAAATACTGATGCGAAGTATCCGCGACTCAGTGCAAAAGTCAACGGAAATAATGCATGGTCGTCTGACTGGTGGGTTCGCGACGGATCGTATCTTCGTCTTAAGAATCTTCAGTTGAGCTACACTCTTCCTGCTGATGTCCTTAAGCACAAGATGAACCAGATAAAGGTTTATGTTGCTGGTACAAACCTTTTGACATTCAGTGATTTCAAATATATTGATCCTGAGAATCCAGGTATCAATAACGGATACTATCCTCAGCAGAGGACTTTCAGTTTAGGACTTAACTTGACTTTCTAAGCAAATTGGTATATGAAAAAGATATTTGCATATATTCTAATCCTGTCAGCGACAGCTGCTTTCAGTACATCGTGTGATGATGTTTTGAACATCGATCCTACTGACAGGTACTCATACGCAAGTGTATGGGGTAGTCAGGAGTCGGTAGACCAGTATGTGTTTGGATTCTATTCTATTCTTAAGGAGTCCAGTGAGATCTCGAACTCAAATATGGCTGGATTTACTGATGCTTATTCGGATATAATCAAGAATGCTTCATGGGACCAGTATAATCATACATATAATTATGCGCTTCTGATGGATACATATTTCAGCAGTTCGCATGCTGGTTGTCATGAGTGCTGGAGCTATTGTTATGAGAAGATTCGTCGTCATAATGAGTTCCTTCGTGATGCTCCAGGTTTTGCTGATAAGCTTGGTCATGACTTCGTGACTCTCAGAACTGCAGAAGTTCGATTTATGAGAGCTTTTGCATACTACAGACTCATCAGAGTATACGGTGGCGTAGTATTGAGAACTTCGGTTGACGGACCTGATCAGAATGATAAACCTCGTTCTACGGAAGAAGAGTCATGGGCCCAGGTTATTGAAGATCTTACCTTTGCTGCTGAGAATCTTCCTATAAGTTGGGATCAGTCCGGTAGAGTTACCAAAGCTGCAGCATATGGTATGCTTTCAAGAGTGGCACTCTTTGCCAAGAATTGGGAATTGGCAGTGTCTGCTGCTGATGAGTGTGCTAAATATGCATCTCTGGACTCTTCTTATTCCAATGTTTTTACGAGCAGTTCAAGTGTTGAAAACATCCTTGTTGTAAACTTCCTTCCTGGATATCTCGGACAGGGCCTTTCACACAATGCTGATATCCATTTTCGACCAGTAGGTGATGGCGCTTATCATAACAACAAGCAGATATACAGCACATTTGCTCCTACAAGCGAACTCGTGGATAGCTATGAGATGGCAGACGGAACAGATTTTTCATGGAAGCAGCATGGAGAAGATCCTTATAAAGGACGTGAACCACGTTTCTATGCTTCGATTCTCTATAATGGCGCAAAGTGGGAAGGACGCGAAATCGAAACTTTCGTAGGTGGTGTTGACGGATTCATGGCATTCAGAGATGAAAACACAGCAACATCTACAACAACTGGATATTATCTCAAGAAGTGGATTACAGAGGAGGAGACAAGTTGGGAAACCAAAGCAAGCTCACATTTCTTTATCATGATACGTTATGCTGAGGTTCTTCTCAATAAGGCAGAAGCTCTTGCTGAACTTGGAAATGGTCGTCTTCCTGAAGCTCTTGAGGCTCTTAACCAGGTGCGTGCACGCGTCGGTCTCCCAGCAAAGACAGCGTCTACAAAGGCTGAGTTTATGAAACTTCTCCGGAAGGAGAGAATGGTCGAACTCGCTGGTGAAGGTTTCCGATTCTGGGATATCAGAAGATGGAGAATTGCGGGTGATGATCCGAATGTCGAAGGCGACGGTGTGATTCATGGCGCAGTAGCACACGGAGTGAAGATTACTAAAGATCCTGAAACAGGCAAGTGTACTTATGAGCACGTCGAAGTCGATGCAGGACGTACAAGAATTTTCCTTGATCATTATTATGCCTTCTCAATACCTGTTGAAGAACGCTCAAATAACAATCTCTTTGGTCAGAACAATCCTGGCTGGTAATTTGAAATTTAAAGGATTATGAAACATATATTCAGAATTTTGACAGCTTTGTTTCTGTTAGCCGGACTTTCCGGTTGTGTAAAGCCTGAGTCGGAATTTCTCCATTCAGACAATCAGATAACAAGCATCATTATGTATCCTGAAAGCGGCAGGTCAGATAGAGCTGTGACTGGTGTCATCAATCAAGAGACAGGAGAGATTCAGTTCGCTATACCTAAGGTGTTCAGAAATGACTACGATCCAACACGAGTGAAAGTCAAGGCTACTATCGGTTATGATGTGAAGCTGACACCTTCACTTATGGGAATTAAGGATCTTGATAATGGCGGTAATGGTTTGGAAGTGAAAGCTACTGCGACTATGACCGGTGAAACAAAGACTTATGTTTTAAAAGCATATTATTCACGTAATTAATATTATTAACTAACCATCTAATTTTATCATTATGAAAAAAAAACAGATTTTTCGGTATTCTTGCCGTTGCTGCTATGCTCGTATCAAGTGTAGCTTGTGAGAAGGAACCAGAAACTCCTACTCCAGATCCTAAGCCAGAAGAGAAGCCAGTGCTTAGCACAGAGGCAAAGCTTTCAGCTCTTACTCTTACTGCAGGTGAGACCTCTTTCGAGGGTTTCGTTTATGAGACTGAGAAAGTTGTTGAGATTACTTATCTCGCAGAACAGCTTGATCTTCTTAAGAATGCGACTGCTGTTGTGACAGTGTCTGACAAAGCTACTGTTTCTCCAGATCCTACACAGGCTCGTGACTATACAGTTGCTGGCGGTGTTGTTTACACTGTAACTGCAGAGGATGGCACAACTAAGGTTGAGTATACTGTAGAACTTACTGAAGCAGTCGTTGAGGTTAGAACTACAGAAGTTTGGAAGAAGACTATCGCAACTCTCGGCTATGCAGGTCATCTTCAGGATGACTGCGGTATTGCATTCTGCGGTGAGGGTCTCTTCGCACTTTCTGATGGTTCTGTTTATAACCTTGAGGGTGCTAAGGTTGGTAACCTTAATGTAGAAGGCGTAGGCAATGCAGGTCTTGAGGGCTTTGAGTTTGTATGTATGACAAATGATGACAAGGGTAACCTTGTTGCTACTGTTGGTTACAATGGTGCAGGTGCATGTCCAGTTCCGGCTCCAGGTGATGACCAGATTGCTACATCTAAGGTTTATGCTTGGGTAAATGGTTATGATCAGAAGCCTTACCTCGTTAACGAACAGCCAGCAGGAAACAATGCTCGTTATATGTCAGTTGCGGGCGACATTAAGAATGGTCCTTCTGTTCTCGTATTACGTTCTGGTTCAGGTAACCCAACTGTCAACTTCCATCACTTTGTAACTTCTACTGGTATGGCAGAAAGTTATGCAGGTGACTGGTCTTTCTATACAGTAACAACTAACGGTCAGGATGGTTGCTGGGGTACTCAGGTGTCACCAGCTGCAGTAGGTGGTACATACTTCGTCTGGGATAGTGCTCCTACAGGTGAGGATGCTAACTCTACTTCATATGTTTATGCAACAGATGCAACTGCTGCTGAACTTGCTCCACTTTCTGGTACAATCTCTGACGATGAGATTCTTGATGCACAGTATGCTGGTTGGAATGGTCTGCAGTTCGGTAACTATTCCGTAGGTCACGTAAGAGGTTTCATGTATGACGGTAAGGCATATGTTGCTGCTTCAACTTCAGGTTGGTCACAGCTTTATCTTACAGTTGTAAGCGCTGATGGTGAGGAGTATCTTCTTAGAACTCAGGCATTCGACGGTGGTGCAGCATTTGGTGCTTCAGCATATTGGTATGATGAGGCTACTTCAACAGGTTACCTTGTATACCTCAAGCAGAATGACCTTGTGGCTCTTTACAAGATTGCTAAGGAAATCATCTAAATAATAGGATTATATAATTGTGTAGGTCTTCGAGGCCCTGCTTCTGCAGGGTCAGAAGACCTTTTAAATTAAATTTTTAATGAGAAGGACAATCTTTTTGATGGCTATAGCCTTATTGGCGGTCATATCCTCAGTATCATGTACAAAATATCATTCAGAAAAACCGAAGTATCTGTGGATGTGCATAGATGCGAACTTTGAGCGTTTTTCTGACAAGGATTCAGTGTGCTGGTACCTTGACAAAGCTAAAGAGACCGGTTTCAATCAGGTTGTTGTGGACGTCAGAGGTGTGGATGGATTGGTCCTTTATGAAAGTGAGTTCCTTCCTAAACTTACTGAAGTCGATGGCTTCAAGTGTGAGAGAAACTGGGATTATCTTCAGTATTTTTTAGACGAAGCAAAGAAGAGAGATCTTAAGGTGACAGTATCTGCCACTGTTTTCCCTGCAGGAAGCCAGTATCATGATAGAGGACTCATATATGAGAATCCTTCGATTGCTGACTTGACTTGTATCGAGTACACACCTTCAGGTATGATGAAGATCGAGGATGATGAGTCCAAGGTCGCAGCATTCTTGAATCCTGTTCTGCCACAGGCGCGTGAGCATGCCTTGACAGTCATTCGTGAGTTGCTCACAAAGTATGATTTCGACGGCTATTGCCTCGATTATTGCCGTTTTCCGGATGGACAGAGCGATTTCTCGCAGGCATCAAAGGAAGCGTTTGAGAAATATATAGGTGAGGAGGTTGAGAATTTCCCTCAGGACATCTATTCTTACGCGGCTGACGGTTCGCGTGTTCCTGGAAAATTCTACAAGAAATGGTGGGAGTTCCGCTCGATGGTCATCAGAGACTTCATTGCAGAAGTGAGAAAGAGTGTGGACGAACTTCAGCCAGATGTGAAGCTCGAGTATTGGGCTGCATCATGGCTGCACGCCATTTACCAGAACGGACAGAACTGGGCAAGCCCTGAATCACGCTTCTATGAGGCGTATCTCAATGACTGGGCTACACCTGACTATCATAAGACTGCATTCGCAGATCAGCTGGATGTGTTCATCACAGGAACATACCTCGAGAGAGTATGGGGCATGGAAGATCTTGAGTCCATCGAGTATGGCCTATACAGATCAAACCGCGATGTACAGGGCGCATGTGCCGTATATGGTTCGCTCTATGCACAGAACCATCTTGATGAATTCGACGATGCAGTATATCTCTGTCTTAGAGATACCGAAGGTTTAATGGTATTTGACTTGGTTCAGGTTATCAGATATAACCTTTGGGATAAGATCAAGTCTGGTATAGACAGAGCAGAATCAGAAATAAATCAAAGATAAAATATGAAGAAACTAATTTTTACATTGATGGCTTTTGTTGCTGGTATGGCTTTGATTTCGTGCAATCCGGACCCTATCCCTAGCGAGTCGGAAGATCCAGGTACGGAGACACCTGCTCCGGATGATCCTGCACCAGAAGACCCTGCACCAGAAGACCCTGCTCCGGAAGATCCAGCTCCAGAAGATCCGGTTCCGGAACCACAGCCAGAGAAACCGATTGCTATGTGGATTGATGCAGAAGCCAATTTCGGAAGATTAAGTACAACTACAGATATCAAAATCTGGTTGGATAAGATTCAGAAGGCGGGTTTCAATGCAATTATTGTGGATGTGAAGCCTGTTCAGGGAGATGTTCTTTACAATAGTGCATTTCTCCCTGCATGTACAAGTTTAGGAGGAAAGACAGTAGAAAATAGAGGATTCGATTATCTTCAGTATTTCATCGATCAGGCTCGTGCAAGAGGCATGAGAATCACAGTGTCTACCACTATATTTACAATGGGTCTTCCTGCATCCAAGACAGGTCCTGGTTATAAGGATTATCCTGATTCAGATTATGACCTCAGTTATTGGGATGATAAGTTCTGTAAGGAATATCTTCCAGATGGCATCGTTGACATCCGTCAGACAAAAGATTGGGGAATCTTTGCCTTCCTTAATCCAGTACTCCCTGAGGTACATGATTATGTGATCAGAATGGTTACTGAGATTTGTGAAAGGTATGACTTTGATGGATATGCTCTCGATTATTGTCGTTATCAGAATATGAACAGCGACTTCTCTGATGCATCCAAGGAAGCATTCGAGAAATATATTGGTGAGACATTGAACGATTTTCCAAATGATATCTATTATTATAAGCCAGGTGTTGTAGGTAAGGATTCATATACTCCTGGTCCATATTACAACAAGTGGGTAGAGTGGCGTTCTTCAGTGATCCAGGGTTATATCAAGGATATCCGTGCAGCAGTAAAGGCTGTTAAGCCTAATGTGGATATCGAATACTGGGCAGCATCATGGTGGCCTCTTCCTGCTACTGGACAGAATTGGGCAAGCCCGAACTTAAATTCAACGAGCTCATATTGGTGGGCTTCTCCACAGTATTACAAGACCGGTTTTGCAGATCAACTTGATATATTCCAGCTTGGAGCATATCTCAACAGAGTGTATGGCCCTGCAGATGCTGAGTCTATTGAATACGCTATCAATAGAGCAAAACGTATCATCAATGGGGATTGCCGCCTTTACGGAACATTCCAATGTTCTAATAAGAACTTTGATGTTGAAGAAGCTGTTTACCTGTGCCTGAAAGAAACTGATGGTGTGATGATATTTGAGCTCAGTCATGTACACAATACCAATGCTTGGAATAAGATCAAGTCCGGTATTGATAGAGCAGAAAAAGAATTGAATATTGTAAGAGATTAAATAGATATTCTATGCGTAGAATTATTATCGCACTGTCGGCACTTCTTGTGTCGGCAGTAATGACTGCGAAGACCTATGACCTTGCCTCACCTGATGGCGAGGTCAAGGTGTTAATTGAAGTAGCTCAGAGTGATCTTCTGTATTCTGTAGACTATGGTGACGAGAAGATTCTTCTCCCTTCTTCTATCGGACTGGAATTCAAGGATATGAATCTGTCGTATTCGGTTCGTAAGGTTGAACGTAAGAGTATTGACTGCATGCACACTGCTGTAGTGCCTGTCAAGAATAAGTTTGTTGCAGAAAAGTGCAATGAACTTAAGATCAACTTTAAGGGAGGTTGGGCAGTCGTGTTCAGAGCATACAATGACGGTGTTGCGTATCGTTTCGAGACATCTTTCAAGGATGCCGAGGTATATGTGGCCGACGAGACTGCTGACTACGTGTTTGCAGAAGACAACGATGTTTATTGGGCCAATGAAAAGAGTCCTGAGTTCATCACGCATTGCGAGGCTTTCTTCAAGGAGATGAAACTTTCTGAGATTGTTAAGGAGCAGTATGCATATCTCCCTGTCAGCATGACGACTCCAAGGGGAACACGTCTGGTCATCACTGAAGCTGATATGTTCGACTATCCTAACATGTTCCTCTTCGGAGGCCAGGGACAGACTCTCGTATCAGAGTACCCTCAGGTTATCCTGGATTACGACATGCGCACGGACAGAGATGTGACCGTAACTGAAAAGGCTGATTATATTGCCAGGACAAAGGGCACAAGGACTTATCCTTGGCGTGTCATGACTCTTGGAGATGACCGCTCGCTTCTGGAGAACAACCTCTCATGGTTGCTTTCTTCCAAGGAGTATAGCGATGATCTCGACTGGCTGAAGCCAGGTAAGATCTCCTGGGAATGGTGGGCTATGTTGAATGTATATGGCGTCAACTTCAAGGCTGGCGTCAATACCGATACATATAAGTACTATGTGGATTTTGCAGCGGATTATGGCCTTGAGTATATCCTGATGGATGAGGGATGGTCTGCAAGTACTTTGAATGTCGTTGAGCCTAATCCGGAACTGGATCTTGCAGAGATCATCCGTTATGCGGATTCCAAGGGAGTCGGAGTCGTGCTTTGGACTCTTTGGACTCCTAT
>JAEIGA010004552.1_pt1 | contig 21427 bp, 19 predicted proteins | sample 9270691 | NCBI WGS metagenome assembly JAEIGA01 (sample SAMN17057246, study PRJNA624740) | gut metagenome | biome: biome; isolation source: fecal sample | host: Bos grunniens | place: China: Xizang | collected 2019 | reverse complement strand
GTGGCTATCCCACATTTTGTTCGCCTGCCACATTGGCCAAATCGATGGCAGAGCAGATGGGAATAGATGTTGTAGCCCTGGCTAACAACCACTGCTGCGATAGAGGCCGCCAAGGCATAAAAAGAACAACCGACATTCTCGAAGAGTATCGAATACCACACATTGGAGCTTACGCCGATAGCACTGATTACAAGAAAAATAGAATCTGCTATCTAAAGCGACAAGGCATATCATTTGCCATCGTAAACTACACCTACGGCACAAATGGGATTCCCATCCCAAAAGGCTCTGTTGTAAACCTGCTCGACAGCATTCAAATGGCCACCGATATAGCCTCGATAGATAGAGATTTTGTCGATTGCATCATAGCCGTCGTTCATTGGGGTAATGAGTATGAGCGCCACCCCAACCTTGAACAACGTACTTTGGCCGATTTTCTCAAAAGGCAGGGCGTGGACATAATTCTGGGCAGTCATCCTCATGTGGTTCAACCTTTCGAGGTCGATAGTCTGGGTCGCATAACAGTCTACTCGATGGGCAACTTCGTGTCTAATCAGCGCAAACGCTACAGCAATGGCGGTATAATGGCAACCATTGACGTCGAGGAGTGCGAGCCCAATAGATTCCGTTACACACTAGACATTACCCCGCTGTGGGTAAAACTCCCCCACTACACAATCCTGCCACCAGAGATAGCAAAGAGCGAAACATTCTCGGAGGTCGAGCAAATAGAATATAAAACCTTTATCGCCGACACTGAAGAACTGCTTGGCATAGAGGTAAAATAAAAATGGGTTGCCACTATCTTTTCGTGCAACCCATAATTAGGAATATATATTCTCGCGCTATTTCTCAATAAGAGTGATACTGCGCTGAATGAAATCCGAAAGATTCTTTCCCTTCAACATTCCATTCGATAGCAACGCAAGGTCGATAATCTGACGCACCAACTTATTCTGCTTGCCAATCTCACGCAGACGCTCATTGCGCTCGTCACGCAGGGTAACAATCTTCTGCGAAAGTTCCTCGCTCATCTGCTTCTCCTCGGGGGTAAACTCCTCGTGTTTCTTACCCTTAACAGTCTCATCGAAACGCTTCTCCTCCGCCACGGCAGCATCTATCTTCTTGGTGATTGACTTGAGCTTATCGCCATACTCCTTCTCCACACTACCCAATATATCGATAACGATAGGATGGTTACCATTTACAGCAATAGTAAAGTTGTCGGGCATCTGACCATAGAACTGACTCATGCCACCACCATTCATCTTGGCCATCTCCTTCATTCGGCGCATAAACTCGTTTTGGGTAATCACCACAGGAGCATCCTCGGCAGCCATAGGCTCAAACGAAATTGTGTAAGAGATAGCATCCTCCTTGGGCATCTGACTCTCGAATACGGGACGCATTATATCCTGCTGGGCCTCGGTGAGTGACATCGACATCTGCTCCTTCTTTTGAATGAGTTTCTCGACCACATCGCTATCCACACGCACAAAACGCACATTTTGATTCTTCGACTCGAAATAGTTCACATAGTGGTTATCCAACGGGCCGTTCATCTCCAACACATCGTAACCCTTTGCTTTGGCTCCCTCGACAAACGAGTGCTTGTCAACAGCGTCATCAACATAAAGAAGGATTACATTATCGTTCTTGTCGGTCTGATTCTCCTTAACCAGATCGATATACTCCTTGGCTGTAAAATACTTACCCTCGGTAGATTTGAGCAACATGAAATCCTGCGCCTTCTCGGCAAACTTCTCGTCGGTGAGAATTCCATACTGAATAAAGACCTTCAAATCATCCCACTTCTTCTCGTAATCGCCACGCATAGTTGTAAACAACTCCTTCAGACGGTCGGCCACCTTGCGGGTGATATAGCTCGAAATCTTCTTCACATTAGAGTCACTCTGGAGGTAACTACGCGATACATTCAACGGGATATCGGGTGAGTCTATCACTCCATGCAGCAGGGTGAGATACTCGGGCACAATGCCCTCGACCTGATCGGTCACAAATACCTGATTGCAGTAGAGCTGAATCTTATTCTTCTGCAATTCGATATTGTTGTTAATCTTGGGGAAATAGAGAATGCCCGTAAGGTTGAACGGGTAGTCGATATTCATGTGAATATAAAACAGAGGCTCATCACTCATAGGATAAAGCTCTGAATAGAAAGTTTTATACTCCTGCTCGGTAATCTCCGAAGGCTTACGCGTCCACAATGGATTGGTATCGTTCACGATATTATCCTTCTCGGTGTCGACATACTTACCATCCTTCCACTCCTTAACCTTGCCAAAAACAATCTCAACGGGCAGGAAGTGACAATACTTCTTGAGCAAATCGCCCACCTTCTGTTCCTCACAATACTCCTTACAGTCGTCAGAGAGGTGCAATACGATAGAAGTGCCTCGGTCAAGCTTCTCCTTGAGTTCCTCCATCTCATACTCGGGCGAGCCATCGCACACCCAATGCATCGAAGGCTCATCCTGACGGTATGACTGTGTAAAAATCTCTACCTTGTCGGCTACCATGAAAGATGAATAAAATCCCAAGCCGAAATGTCCGATAATAGCCTGGTCCTTATATTTTGCCAAAAACTCCTCTGCGCCTGAAAATGCAATCTGATTGATATAGCGGTCAATCTCCTCGGCGCTCATGCCAATACCGCGATCGGTAACTGTCAGGGTCTTTTTGGCGGTATCAACGCTAACCGAGATTCTCATCTCGCCCAGCTCACCCTGAAACTCGTTCTTTGCTGCCAGCGTCTTCAACTTTTGTGTAGCATCAACAGCGTTCGACACCAACTCGCGCAAGAAAATCTCATGATCCGAATAGAGGAATTTCTTAATCACGGGGAATATATTCTCCGTTGTTACTCCGATTTTTCCGTTTTTCATTGCCATATATAATCTGTTTTTAATTATTATCGTTGCTATATATGATTCATCAAACTATGTGCCAGCAACACAAATATGCCATTTTGACATAAATAGCAAGAGATTATGGCAGAGATATGATTCTAATGACACCCTATCGGCCACTACGACGCAACAGATGCAACGACATAAAGATGCATTGAGCCGCATAGTAAGTGGTCATAATCCATAGTGTGGAGTTAGCTACAGGCTCAACAAATTTATTGTAGGCAATGACCGAATCTGAAAAGATAAACAACGCTGCTGCTACGATATACCACACACCATGAGCGCGCTGTTGCATAATAGCCGTAGCACCCATCGAGAAGATGATAAGGCCATACACCCCCACAGCATATAATTCGGTCTGTACCTTAATATGGGCCATCACATACCCCAAAAATCCGAGTGTCACAACAGCACATAACACCACACAGAACATGCGACGAATCGACCTGCGCCATTTAGAGCCGAAATCGGCAATATAAAATAGGTGTGCGCAGGCGAAGAAGGCTACCTGCAAAATGAAATTGTGCATAGCACCCGCCATATCACCCGCTGCCGAAGCGAGCAACGCCAACGGAATAAGCACACCACCACAACGAAACTTAACAGCGGTAAAGAGCGCCGCAGTAAGCGTGGGGACGGCGACAAACCAATCACACGAGGCGAACACGTCGCAATCTCGTGGCACGAAATAAAGCACAGCAAGGAGCAGAAATAGTGCTATTGCGCCAATATTATATCTCTGCTTGCTCATTGTTTTTCTTTGCTATATATTGTTCAAGAGTCGTCATAAACCACTCGGGCGCACGACATGGTCGGCGAGTCTCGGCACTCATAAATCCAAGTGTCACAGAACCACGATTTATAAGTTCACCCTTGCCATTATAGACCTCACTGCGAACCACCAACTTCACCATCGGCATCTCGTCAAGAAAAACCCTTACAGTCAGCACATCATCATAGAATGCCGGAGCCAAATAACGCGACTGCACCTCGATAATTGGCGACATGATGCCTCGTCGTTCAATCTCGGCGTATGTAAGACCCATATCGCGCAACCACTCGGTACGAGCCTGCTCATACATTACTATATAATTAGAGTGGTGCATGATACCCATCTGATCGGTATCCTTATAACGCACTCTGATTTGTGTGTCGTATGAAATCAATGCCATAATCTAACCTATCTCAACTATTATTTTATCTGAAATATTCTCCAATTCACATCCATCAATCTGCAACTCGCCATCTACTTTAACAACAAGGCTAACTACTCTACCCTCTATATTGGCTTTGTACTCGCCTGCAGGCGGAAGCAATTTATTGCAATCAACAGGTTTGAAGCACCCATTTCCAACCGCCGAGCATAGCACAATATACGGGTGTGACAACAATTGAGCCGCCTCGGCCATATCACCCTGCTCGACACAACGCCTGATCACCGTCGAACTAACCTTACTTTGGGCGATTTGCTGCTGCTCAACCATCTCGATATTAAGCCCCTCACCACACTCTTCCAGAAATTTATAATCACCTTGTTTGCGATAGCCGAAACGATGATTATATCCAACAATCAGCCACCTTACGCCTATCGAAGCGATGGTTCGTCTAATAAACTCTTCGGGGGAAGTACGGCTGAACTCGACAGTAAATGGAATGACTACAAGATTATCAATCCCCATGCGCTCCAACAATAAAATCTTCTCATCCAGCGTGCTTAACAGCTGCATACCTTCAGCCGTACCAAGCACATATCGCGGATGAGGGTTAAACGTGAGAACAACACTCTCGCCACCCATACTCCTCGCGCGCTCTTTCACTCGCTCCAGCAATACACGATGTCCTCCATGAACCCCATCAAACGAGCCCATAGTTGCCACTGCATTTGAGAATTGAGGCAGGTTATCTAGTCCGTAAAACACCCTCATTTTAGCGAATATAGTTATTAGCTTTTATCGCTATTTTCATCAGCTTCCTTCACAAAGTAGGCAACCTTTTCCAAAATAGTGGTAATATCGTAGTTCTCCGATACTATGCCCTGTGGGAAGTTTAGTGGAGCCGATGTAAAGTTAAGCACACCCTTGATACCTGCATTGATGATTGGCACCACCAACGTTGGAGCAACACGCGTGGGTGACGATATGATTACAATGCTTATATCCATCGACGAGACCACATCCTCAAAATCGTCCATATGGTAGCAAGGAATATCGTCAATGGTCTTTCCCACCTTTTCGGGATCGACATCAAAGGCTGTCACGATGCGTAACTTCAGCCCCTTGCCATTGAAATATTTGGTTAGAGCCTGACCGAGATGACCCATGCCGATAATAGCGATATTCATCACGCTATCACCATCAAGGATATTATTGATAAACTCGATAAGCACCTTAACATCGTATCCCTTCTTTGTATCGCTCGAGAAGCCAATAAGCATCAAGTCACGACGTACCTGAACGGCCGTAATACCATGCATACCCGCAAGCACATGTGAAAAAATATGGGTGATGCCCTGCTTATGACACGAGAGCAATGTGCGACGATACTCACTCAAGCGCTCGATAGTTTTTTCGGGTATAGGACCTGAAATAGATGCCATAAATTACTCTATTGTTATGGTGTAATTATTATTATAGTTTACTCTCACCCACGACTGGTTTACAAACTTGCCACCAGCACCATCCTGCACAAACTTATACTCGGTCTGAAGAGGCTTGTATCGTTTGTCAAGCATATTATACTCGATATCAGAGCGCATACCCGAGCAGAAAACCACTGCCGAGTCATAACCACGATAGGCATATAGTGAGGGGAATGTACCATACGATGCTACATAACGTCTGTCGAACTGTCGTACATTCTCGGCATCACGCTTGGCATGATATGTAGAAATCATCACAACATTATTGTTGAAATATGTTGTTGGGTCAATATTAGCAAAACGGCTCCAGCGTGAGTTACCCAAAACCACATAGGGGGCGCACTTTTCGCTACGCTCGGTGAGAGCCACCTTTGCCGACGAGAGTGTACCGAGGATACGATCCACATCGGTCTCACCATTGGCCAACACGATAAACAGGCAGGGCTTCTCCTCCTTCAAAATATCGTCGATAAGCTCTATCTGACGCGCAGCTGCATTACGAGGTGTAAAGATCGACTTCTGATCAAACGAATATGTATAGGCTGCATAAGGCTTACCCTCGAGCACCTTCAAAATCTCTCCCTCGAACTCCTTATCGTGCGATGCAGCATAAATCAAATAGATATCTCGGCCGCCATCAACCAAATCTGCAATCTTGTCGTACTTCTTGCTCGAATCGGGCGAGAGCTGATATAGAACAGGGCTCTTCGTAGCATTCAAATCGGCCAAAGGCGACACAACGGGAGTAGCGTGTGTGGCACCATATTGCAAGACGGGTTTAAGTTCATCCTCATAAACAGGGCCAACAATGAGGTTTGTACCCTTGAATATCTCACTATTAACAATTCGCTGTACCTTTAGCGGATCATGCTCGGTATTATACACCGTCAATTGTGTTTGACCATTATGGTTCTGACGAACATCCTCCAAACCCAGCAAGAAGCCCTGATAAAACTCCACATAACTCACATTAGGACGCCCATTTACACTCATAGGCAACATCAAAGCCACATTGAGCATCTCCTCCGATTGCAGCGAGCGGAACACCACATTGGCCTCGTTTGACTGGGCCTCGATAATGGCATTATCGGCCACAGTATTGGCATTATCTATAAGCTTTGTATTATCCTGCTGCGACTCTCTGATGCGGATCACAGCTCCCGCCTTCAGGCCATTGCTCACATCGTTCAACTCGGCAAACTCCTTCTCGCTGACACCATATCGGCGAGAGAGCGAATAGATAGTCTCGCCAGGCATAACGACATGATATTCATATCCATCATCGGTGGCCTTGTTGAGTGTCTCGGCATACTCCTTCATCTGACTTTGAGCCTCATCCTCCGAAGAAGAACCCATATCGGCACGACGTATCCACAATGTCTCACCAATAGTTAGCGACTGTGGATTGATAGAAGGGTTATCCTCACGCAGCGTGGCAACCGATATATTATAGTCGCGTGCAATTGAATAGAGCGTTTGCCCTGCCTTGACCTTGTGCGTTACAAAATCCTTCTTACGGCGTTTCTCGCCCCCCTTGGCCTCTGCAAGAGCCTTCTCCGAAACGGGAATCTTTATTGTCTGATCAATACGCAAGCCATCCACACTATTGGGGTTAACCTCCTTAAGCACGGCCTCTGTGACATCATACGCTTTGGCTATCGAATAGAGCGTATCGCCCGACTTTACGGTATGAACATAATATTTCTTACCGTTTATAAAGACTATTACCGACGACTTATCGACAGGCATATAGTCCACAGCCGATGCAGTTACAGCCACCAGCAAAAAACAGAAAGTGATAATACGTTGTAAAAATCTCATATACAATCAATCGCACACGGCAAATACGTGTGTAGGTTTAACATTTCTTACCACGAAGATAAATCTCCGTAATAAGTTTTTTGGTGTATAACGGGAAGTCACCATTCATCATCCACGAATAATAGCTAGCCTCCTCGGCAAAGACATCCGCAACACGTCTGCCTTTATACTTTCCAAAGCCGAAGACCTCCTCTCCCTTCTCGTTGTAGAGTATGCGACCAGCATAGTCGGCACTCTCGCCGCGCGATGAGAACTCTGCCAATGCTGCAACATCATTTTGCAACTCTGGATATCGATCCAACTGCGCCTTGAGCACCTCGTAGGTGGCATAGGTGTCGGCCTCGGCAGAGTGTGCGTTGGTCAAATCCTTCTCGCAATAAAATTTGTATGCCGCCACCAACGTACGCTGCTCCATCTTGTGAAAGATATTCTGCACGTCGATAAACTTGCATCGTTTGAAATCGACATCCACACCTGCACGCAGAAACTCCTCTACCAATACGGGCAAATCGAAGCGGTTGGAGTTAAAACCTCCAAAGTCGCAACCCTCGATAAATTGGGCCAGCGACTTGGCAATCTGTGCAAACGTGGGTGCATCCTTCACATCCTCGTCGGTGATACCATGAATATCGGTAGCCGATGCGGGGATGGGCATCTGGGGATTTATTCGACGAGTACGAATAATCTCCTCGCCATCGGGCATGATTTTCACCATCGAAATCTCGACGATGCGATCTTTGGCTGTATCAACGCCCGTTGTTTCCAGATCGAAGAAAACAAGCGGGCGTTTAAGATTGAGTTTCATCTAGTCTCTTATGCGTTAATCATCATAGGCATGAGCAACATCAGTGTCTGGTTTGACTGCTTATCGTCGTAGACGGGCTTGAATACCCCCGCACGAGTTGAATCAGCAAGCTCAATAACCGCCGTAGGAGTCTCGATATTAGAGAGAATCTCTACGAGGAAGGTAGACTTGAAGCCGATAGTTACGGGCTGACCATCGTAGCTACATGATATGGTTTCGTTGGCCGACACCGAGAAATCAATATCCTGTGCTGTAAGGCTCACTCGATTGTCGGCAATATCCATACGGATAAGGTTGGTTGTGGGATTCGAACAAACGGCCACACGCTTGATACCATTCAACAACTCCACTCTATCAACCAGCACCTTATTGGGGTTAGCTGCGGGAATCACGGCGTTGTAGTTGGGGAATATACCCTCAATCAAGCGGCAAACCAACTTATAGTTCTGCATCTCGAAAGTGGCATTCTTGGCATCGAAGATAACCTGCACAGGCTCCTCCTCTTTCATGAGTAGGTTCTTAAGCAAGTTAGCAGGCTTCTTGGGCAAAATAAACGAGGCGTCGAAGCCGCACTCATTCTCGGCAGAGTGCTTAACAAGCTTATGAGCATCAGTTGCCACAAAGGTGAGCGATTCGGGCTTGAAATCGAAATAAACACCCATCATTACGGGCTTCATATCATCGTCGGTGGTAGCGAAGATAGTACGGTTAATTCCGTTCACCAACATATCCACATCCATGCTGATGCTCTTGCTCTCATCACCCAGCGACTGAATTGCAGGATAGCTCACTGCGCTTGCGCCCGGGATTGAGATATGACCACTGTTCCAAGTAACCTTAATCTCCCAAGTGGTCTCATTAACCTCAATAGAGAGTGGCATCTCGGCAAACTCCTTCAACGAATCAAGCATAAGCTTGGGAGCCGCTATCGAGCCCTCACGCTCAACATTATCAACGGCGATTGAGCCAATCATAAATGTCTCGAGATCCGAGGTGGTTACTGTAAGCTGACCATCCTTGAGATCCATCAAAAAATACTCCAAGATAGGGAGTGAACTCTTATTGCTGATAACCTTGCTTGTGGTGGCAAGCAGCGACTGTAAAGCAGAACTTGATACTGTAAATTTCATTGTCAATTATGTTTTAATATTTATTTTCTTAAAAAAATCTATTCCTCCAATGTCGCCAACTTATCGAGCGCCATATCTATCATGCGCTCAATAAAGGGCTTGTAATCTGTGCAGGCCTCCTTGGCCACTCGTTGCGCAATGATGGTACACATGGTCGTTGAACGATGCCCCATCAAAGTAGCCATACCGCTCAAGGCCGAACTCTCCATCTCGAAGTTGGTAATATGTCGACCATTATAGCAGAACGATTCGATTTTGCTATTAAGCTCCACATCTGCCGGCTTGAGGCGCACCCATCTACCCTGCGGCGCATAAAATCCCGGCGCAGCGATTGTCATGCCCTCGCGCACCGAATCTTTGAAGAGTTGCCACAACTCATCATCGGTCTTGACGAAATATGGCCGAGGCAACACATCACTCCACCCCGTATGCTCGACAAAGGCTCTCTCCATATCCAAATCACACACCTCATTGCGACGAGCATAATAACCAAGCAGGCTATCAAAGCCAACCGCCGTGCGGGCATAAACAACATCGCCCACCTTAATATCGGGTTGCAAGGCCCCCGATGTTCCCAGGCGCACCAAAGTCAAGCGACGCAGCTGTTCTTTGACTTGACGGGTTGCAAAATCGATATTAGCCAATGCATCGAGTTCCGTTACGGCAATATCGATATTGCCTATACCGATACCCGTTGACATAACCGTCATACGACGCCCTTTATAACATCCCGTAACCGTTACAAACTCTCGATTCGACGCTCTGCACTCAACACTCTGAAAACGCGATGCAACACTCTCCACCCTTGCCCTGTCGCCGACCAAAATAACAAGGTCGGAAATCTGTTCTGGGCGCAAGTGTAGATGGAAAATCGTACCATCCTCATTGATTATCAACTCCGAAGAAGCTATCACACGGTGCTGCATGGAACATTTTTTCAGTTTAACTTTTTTATATGGCATAAAAGTAATATATTTACATCGAATTACAAAATAAAACCACTATTTTTTAATAAGAAGTATACTGGTTAAATTCATATCATAGAATGACACTCATAAAATCAATTTCCGGCATCCGAGGCACTATCGGAGGTTATCAGGGAGACAATCTCACACCCATCGACATCGTTAAATTCACAACCGCCTACGCCCGCTTCATCGGCGAGAAGAATAATGGCAAACGCCTAACCATCGTAGTTGGTCGCGATGCCCGCATATCGGGTCAGATGGTCAACAACATCATCGAAGGCACACTTTTGGGTTGTGGTGTTGACGTGATAAATATTGGTCTTTGCACCACTCCGGGCACCGAGATGGCCGTAATCACCCACAAGGCTGATGGCGGAATAATCATCACCGCTTCACATAACCCCAAGCAGTGGAATGCGCTTAAATTATTAAACGAAAAAGGCGAGTTCCTTAACGACGAAGAGGGCAAGCGCGTTTTGGCTTTGGCCGACGACGAAAATTACGCATTTCCGCTAATTGATGAAATTGGAAAAGTTGTTCTAAAAGAAGACTTTAGCCCTACTCACATAAAGCAAGTATTAAGCTTGCCCATGGTTGATGTCGAGGCTGTGAGAGCTCGCAAATTCAAAGTGGTGGTCGATGCCGTAAACTCTATCGGTGGAGAGGTAATCCCCGCCCTCCTGCGTGAGTTAGGATGTGAGGTAAAGGAAATCAACTGCAACCCCGACGGCAATTTCGCCCACAACCCCGAGCCTCTTCCCGAGAACCTTACCGAGATATCGGAAGTTATCCGCCAAGAGGGTGCCGATCTGGGTGTTGTGGTAGACCCCGATGTTGACCGTCTGGCTCTCGTCAACGAAGATGGCACAATGTTTGGCGAGGAGTACACTTTGGTGGCTGTAGCCGACTATATTTTGTCACACACCGCAGGCAACACCGTATCCAACTTAAGCTCTTCTCGAGCACTGCGTGATGTTACCGAATCTCATGGAGGCCATTACACCGCTGCTGCCGTTGGTGAAGTAAATGTAGTAACCAAGATGAAAGAGGTTGGTGCTGTGATAGGTGGCGAGGGTAACGGCGGAGTCATCTACCCCGAGCTTCACTACGGACGCGACGCACTTGTTGGTGTGGCCCTATTCCTCACCCACCTTGCCAGCAAGGGATGTAGCATGAGTGAATTGCGCGCAACCTACCCGGCATACTTTGCATCGAAGAATAAAATTCAGCTCACGCCCGAAATAGATGTAGATAAAGTACTGCGTGAGATGAAGGCTCGTTATATCAATGAGAATGTGAATGATATTGATGGCGTAAAAATTGACTTTCCCGAGAATTGGGTACATCTGCGCAAGTCGAATACCGAGCCTATTATTCGTATATATACCGAGGCTAAATCGCAGGCCGAAGCCGACGCTTTGGCGCAAAGATTCATCGGTGAGATTAAAGATATTTGCGGACTATAATACCTTAAAACAATTTATATGAACAAAGTACAGAATTATATCGATGCCAACAACGAACGCTTCCTCAAAGAGTTGTTCGACCTGTTGCGCATCCCTTCAATCAGTGCACAATCGGAGCACAAGCCCGACATGGTGCGTTGCGCCGAGTGGTTGGCCGCTGCGCTTGTAAATGCAGGCGCTGACCGTGCCGAAGTAATGCCTACCGATGGCAACCCTGTTGTTTACGCAGAAAAAATCATAGACCCTACAGCAAAGACTGTATTGGTCTATGGGCACTACGATGTTATGCCCGTTGACCCGCGCGAGGAGTGGCGCACCGAGCCCTTTGTGCCCGTAATTAAGGATGGTCGCATATGGGGACGAGGTGCCGACGATGATAAGGGTCAGCTCTTTATGCACGCAAAGGCTTTCGAGGCAATGTGTGCGACCGACTCGCTCCCCTGTAACGTTAAGTTCATGCTCGAGGGCGAGGAGGAGATTGGCTCACCCAGCCTATACAAGTTCTGCGAGGAGTATAAAGATATGCTCAAGGCCGACATCATTTTGGTTTCCGACACTTCGATGATATCTATGCAGACTCCATCTATCACCTGTGGTTTGCGAGGCCTTACCTATATGGAGGTGGAGGTTGTCGGCCCCAACAAAGATCTACACTCTGGACTCTTTGGTGGCGCCGTGGCAAACCCTGCAAATGTGCTCACAAAACTCGTTGCATCGTTAGTTGACGAGAATGGCCATGTTACCATTCCTGGATTCTATGACGATGTTCGCGAGCTTACCGATGCCGAGCGCAAGGCCTTCAACGAAGCTCCGTTCAATTTGGAGGATTACAAGAAGGCACTTGATATTGACGACATCGCGGGAGAGGCAGGCTACACCACTATCGAGCGCACAGGCGTACGCCCATCGCTTGATGTAAATGGCATTTGGGGCGGCTATATCGAGGAAGGAACAAAGACCGTCATTCCGTCAAAGGCGTCAGCAAAAATTTCAATGCGCCTTGTTCCCAACCAAGATTTCGAGAAGATTGGCGAGCTCTTCGAGAAGCATTTCCGTGCCATCGCTCCAAAGAGCGTGAAGGTGAATGTAAAATTCCTCCACGGCGGTGCACCCTACGTTTCACCTACCAATATGACAGCCTACAAGGCTGCCGAGCAAGCTATTGTTGACACCTTCGGCAAGAAGCCTCTACCCTTCTATTCGGGCGGTTCTATACCCATCATCAGTGGCTTTGAGCGTATTTTGGGCATAAAATCTCTCTTGATTGGCTTTGGTTTGGCCGAGGATGCCATCCACTCTCCCAACGAGAGCTATGGCTTGGAGCAGTTTAATAAGGGTGTTCAGACCATCCCCTTGTTCTATAAATATTTTGCAGAGATGGAGTAACAACCATCATCACAACAACAAACAACCCGAAGTCGTGAGGCTTCGGGTTATTTGTTATTATAGCAAGAATCCACTACTCTTCCCAAACACCTATCATACGCTGCAATGCGTGTGAAAGCTCTGTATTCTCCACAATACCGCTAATGCTCTCGGCGCCTGTACCATAAAGATAGATAGGCAACATGATTCCTGTGTGACCTGTTGTACTAAAACCATAACTGATACCACTCTCTGGCAAGGTAAAATCGGTCTTATTGCTGGGAATTGACAAACCACCCGTCTCATGGTCACCTGTAACCACAACAAGCGTACCAGGGTTTGCATCGGCATAGTCCATGGCTACAGCAACCGCATCGGCAAAGTCACGGGTCTCTGCGAGCACGCCTGCGATATTATTACCATGTCCCTCGCCATCGATTTTCGAACCCTCGACCATCAGCACAAAGCCCTTTTTCTTCTGCTGCTTAACGTTATTTGAAAGAATCTCTAACGCCTTTGCAGTAGCATCAGCAAGATATGAATCACGGCCCTTTAGCTTTGTGGGCAGGTCACCATCAGCAAACAAACCAACAACATTACCCCCGCTAACACCAGCCATCTGGCTCTGCTCCAAAAGCACATTATAACCCTTGGCCTTAAGCTCGTCTACATAGTTCTTGTTCTGCTTCTTAAAATAGCCATCGAAATATTTTCGGCCACCACCAAAAAGAACATCCACATCGCTCTTCATAAAGTCAGCCACAATATTATCGTTATCATTACGACTCTTAACATGAGCATAAAAAGCAGCAGGAGTGGCATGGTTCACATAGCATGTAACCACGATGCCTGAAGCATAACCGGCCTTTTCGCCCTTGGCCATGATAGACTCCACAGGTGTGCCGTCGGGAGTCTGACCCAGCGTACTATTGTTAGTCTTATATCCCGTAGCCAAAGCAGTACCTGATGCAGCCGAGTCGGTTACACGATTATTCGCCGAATAGGTCTTCTGAAGGGCTATATTATGAGCGCGATCGAAGGCCGTAGGCTGATATTTGTTCTCAATCTGCAACAACGAGATTTGAGCCAAACCCATACCATCACCAATCATATAGATGATATTGTTCACTTTTGGTTGTTTCGGGCGTTTTGCATCAGCATGGCACACCACACCAACCAATGCTAATAATAAAAATAATCGCTTCATAGTTTTTAACTTTGTTTTATGCAAAGTTATACATTTTTTTTATACTTTTACAAAAAAAATAACATAACTAATACACTATGGATGTCAAAATTGCCGCGGATTGGAAAGAGGTATTAAAAGAGGAGTTTGAAAAGCCCTATTTCGAGGAGCTAACCAAGTTCGTACGCACAGAGTATGCCAATGGAACAATCTACCCCTCGGGGCGTAATATTTTTCGTGCATTCGACAAATGCCCCTTTGCGGAACTAAAGGTTGTAATCATAGGCCAAGACCCCTATCATGGTCCCGGACAAGCTAATGGACTCTGTTTTTCGGTAAATGATGGAATTCCATTTCCGCCATCGTTGCAGAATATCTTCAAGGAGATTAACGACGACATAGGCACACCCATTCCCCGTAGTGGCGAGCTTGACCGCTGGGCCGAGCAGGGTGTTTTGTTACTGAACTCGGTACTTACCGTTCAAACTCACAATGCTGCATCACACGCAGGACACGGTTGGGAGCAATTCACCGATGCCGTTGTGCGCACCATCAATGAACGCAAGCAAGGTGTGGTATATATGCTTTGGGGTAGCTATGCTCAAAAAAAGGGGCTTATAGCCGACCCACAACAAAATTTAATTCTCAAGAGCGTGCATCCCTCTCCCCTTTCGGCATATAGAGGATTCTTCGGATGCAAGCACTTTTCACAAGCTAACACTTATCTGCAAAGCATAGGTAAAAGTCCTATAAATTGGTAGTGGTATGAATATTAGAGAGGTTATAGGCGATGCCGACATTCGTCGCATGGTAAAGGTCGCCCGCGAGGTGTGGCGCGAAGCAAATGTCAGTTTTTGCACTCCCGAACAGGTGGAGTATATGATTGAAAAATTCCAAAGTTTCGAGGCTGTATCTGGGCAACTAATGCACGGATACCGCTACTTTCTAATCGAGGAAAATGGTGATATTTCAGCCTACTTCGGCGTACAACCACAGGGTGACAGATTATTTTTGAGCAAATTCTACATTCTAAAGCAGCACCGTGGCCGAGGCCTTTTTTCGTTGGGGATGGATTTTATGACAGGGCTATGCAAAGAGTCGCAATTAGAGAGTATATACCTCACCGTAAATCGCAACAACACACACGCCTACGAAGTTTATCTACACAAAGGCTTCAAGGTTATAGAAGAGGCTGTTGCCGACATTGGATGCGGCTTTGTCATGGATGACTATATAATGGAATACACAATCGAGCAAGAATAAGAAAAGTCCCGGAATGGGACTTTTTCTTATTCTTCTAGTTTTACAACACCCTTCTTCGATTGTCCGTCGACATAGATGTACAGAGGTTTTTCAAACTCTACACATCGCAAATACTCACCTTCGTAAGCAGCCGGCATCGCATCAAGTTGAGCAATATCCAATCTACCCTCACCTTGCGACGGATTAAGCGACAAATATCCCACACCAAGCGATGTGACGTTCTGGAAGAAGTGGGTACCCTGACTCGCTTCGATGTTGAAGTTAGGCAGAGCCGACTCGACGATAACCCTCGCCTCGGAGATGTGTGCCCATTTTACGGGAACTCCCAAATTGGGATCCGACGAACCCCAGCGACCTGTTCCAATCAATACATACTCCTTTTTAGCCTCACGCATCGATTTATTCAGAGCATATAACTCGTCGGCAATCTCCTGTGTCTTGAGCGACGAGAACTCATCGAACTTCATGTAAATCACTGTGCTTATATCGCGCATCATTCCAATACCCAAAGCACTCTCGGAATAGATAATCGCATCCGACGTATCGATCTTCGACCAATCGAGCTTAACGCTCTCCTCATTGCGAATGATAGGACGAATCTGCAATAGATTAAAAATCTGCATATCACCCGCAGGGACATCCATATTTACAGCAAACTCAATCTCGACAGGGCAACGCATCTCCTCCTCACCCATGCGCAACAAATCCTTGATAATATTGGCAAGCGGGAAAGAGCCATACTTCAGGATACGATTAAAGGTAATCACACGGAAGTAGCGTGACAATGTGGGACTCTCGCTGATACGATTATTCTGATAATCGAAATACGAGCAAGCATACTTCGCATTACGGAACTCGGCGATGCGCGACACAGGTATTCGGTCGATATTTATTGCATCGTCGGTCGACTGACGGAAATTATCGGGATTAAGGTTCAACGCCATCACCTCGGTCTGGGCATCCTGCACAGTAAGCTCTACGGTAGAGGTCTGCAAGGCCTTTTCAGGGTAGGCTGGCGAGAATCGCAAACTCTTACCACCATCCACAACAGCCTTACCCAAGCCCATCACTATGTTACACACGCCATCCTCGGCCTTCTCGTAACCCAAAGGATAGAGATTCTGCGAGCGTGCTACACCCGAAAGCGTTGGGAAATAGTAGCCATTCTGCTCCGTGCCACACACCTCTTGAATCAACACCGCCATCTTCTCCTCCGACAACAGATTTTGCGACGACTGAATATAGGCTCGCGACGAGGTGTAATAGACCGATGCATATACGCTCTTGATGGCTCTAACCAACATACGCAACATCTGGTCGTCATTCTCGCAACGAGGAATCATATATGTAGAGTATATACCAGCAAAAGGCTGATAATGCGAATCCTCCAACTTCGAAGACGAACGAATAGCCAGCGGATGACTACATGTTTGCACAAATACCTTCAGCTTCTGATACAACTCGGCCGGCAATACCGAATTAAGGAATTCCGAGAGGATATTATCGTCGTCCGACTCACGCGATATAACATATTTCAAACCATTCAGACGCATAAATTCATCGAAATAGTCGGTAGCAATAACCAAACTACGAGGAATCATAATACGCACATTGGGATAACGGTAATAGTGATTATATTTAGCCAGCATGCTATTCATAAATGCCAAGCCACGCGCCTTACCACCGATAGAGCCCTCACCCAAGCGTGCAAAACCAATTGCATCGCTATAAGTATTCTCGTCAAATTGTGCCACAAGGCCCTGACCCAACATCGTGCGGTAATCCTGGAACAAAGCCACCAACGCCGCGCGATGCTCGGCGGTAGAGCCAAATTGGCTACTATTGATACTACGCAAGACCTTGGCAAGCGGGAACAAACCTCGTGCGTAGAGCCACTTCGAGAGGTGCATCTGCGAAAGGTGGTACTCCAACACATCATCAGGCACAGTGGCAATAAGCTGCTGCATCTGCATAAGGTCACGGGCACGCCCTACGATACCCTTGCCTCCCATCTCGCGAAAGACAAACTCACCAAATCCAAACTCGCGCAAAACAACATCTTGCAACTCCTGGAGGAGGGTCTTCGACGACTTCGAGATAAATCCGGCGCCCATCTGTTCGGCAACCTCGCAGAGATTCTCTTGTGACGACTGCATAATAACAGGCATCCAGGGGGTCTCCGACTTAATCTGGCGGCAGATATCTATGCCTGCATCACTCTTCTCATCCTCGGGCCTATCTCCCGACTTTAGGACAAGCCCTACATCAGATATAACACCCAGCAGATGGTTTTTGTATTTATTGTAGCACTCAATAGCATCTGCATAGTTGGTGGCAAGCAACACCTTTGGGCGAGCTCGTTTACGGTTTATCTGCTGCTGCTCGTTGTAGGCATCCTTCAAGAATTCGCTATTCTGCACGAGGATAATCTTGTATAACTCGGGCAGATAGGTAGAGTAGAATCTAACCGAATCCTCTACCAGCAAAATCGCCTGCACACCACCATCGATAATATCACTTTGGGCATTGAGTTTATCCTCCATCAACTTAATGATGGCAATTATCAGCTCGGGATTACCGTGCCAACAGAAGATATTGTCGATGGCATTACAATTCTGCTCATCAATCTGGCGATAAATCTCCTTCGAGAAGCTCGTCAGCAACACTACGGGCAAATCGGGCGAGATTTGTTTCACCTGACGGGCGAAATCAAAAACATTTGGCTCACCCACGTTATACATGGTAAGCACAAAATCAAAATCATTACGAATCTTGAGCATCTCCAGCGCATCAGCAGTCGACTCCACTCGGGTCAACGACGGAGGATTACTCATGTTGAGTTCTATATACTCACGATTGATTTGCGACTCGATATGACCATCCTCCTCGAGGATATAACCGTCGTAGGTGCAACACACCATCAAGATGTTGTGAATACGGTGTTGCATAAAGTTGTGCGACACGTTGTTATCAAGGCTCAAATGCGTTTGATTCGGCATAACTTATCATGTTTTAAATTCTTCTACAAATATAACCAAATCTCTGCAATATTTAATTTTATTGACTAAATTTGCCTCATATAACGACATTTTATGGAAAAAGTAGACATACAACAACGCTCCGACAAGGCTCGCGAGCTATTCAAAAACGGATATAACTGCGCTCAAGCGGTTTTTTTGGCATATTGCGATCTATTCGACGTCGAGCCAGAGTTTGCCGCTACAATATCAGCCCCCTTCGGTGGTGGCATGGGACGCATGAGAGAGGTTTGTGGAGCCGTCAGCGGTATGACTATGGCTGTGGGATTTATCTCTCCCAACAATCAGCCAAACGACAATGTCAACAAGCAGAAGTGCTATGCAACCGTACAGGAGCTCGCCGAGCGTTTCCGACTCGAGAATGGCTCTATCGTCTGCCGCGAGTTATTGGGATTGGCCCAACAGAAAGATGACCCCACTCCATCTCCTCGTACCGAGGAGTATTACAAGCGTCGCCCTTGTGCCGAATATGTCGCTATAGCAGCTCGTATCGTGGGCGAGAAAATTAACAGTATGGAGGAATAAAACTACCATACCCCATCAAACAACAACCCCTGCCAATAACTCTCGGCAGGGGTTGTTCATCTAATAGGATATTTGCCTATTACTTCTTCTCCTTCAAAAGGTCACGAATCTCCGCAAGCAAAACCTCCTCCTTTGTAGGCTCTGGCTCGGGGGCAGGAGCAGGTGCAGGAGCGGGCTCCTCTCTCTTCTTGATTAGTTGATTCATCACCTTAACCATCATGAATACACAGAAAGCCAAAAGTGTGAAATCAACCACCTGCTGAACGAAAGCACCATAGTTCCAGGTAACAGCAGGGCTTAACACCTCGCCCGCAGCATCCAACACAGGTTGCTTAAGCGTAAGTTTTAGGTCGGTAAAATCCACTCCACCGATAATCAAACCAATAGGAGGCATGATTACATCATTAACCAACGATGTAACAATCTTGCCAAATGCGCCACCAATGATAACACCGACAGCCATATCCATCACATTACCCTTTAGCGCAAAGGCCTTAAACTCTTGTAAAAATCCCATACTTGTAAAATATTGTAGTTAGTAATTTATCCTATTCCAATACAAAGTTAAGAAAAATATCATCCACTACTCCACATCAAGCAATATTTCGCGCAATTTATTGCAACAATATTCACTATTATTCCTATCGAAATGGTATGTGGTTATCCCAAAAGCGGCCGCAGCTTCTATATTCTCTTTACGGTCGTCAATAAACATCGTCTCGGAGGGATTCAAGTCAAACCGTTCAAGCAACACCCTATATATATCTGCCGAGGGCTTGGCAACGCCCACCTCACACGATATAATATCCCCCTCGAAATTCTCGTAAACAGGTTGCTGACGTAAAAAGTGAATAAACTCACGCGACATATTCGATAACACATAGAGCCTATAGCCAGAGGCCTTCAACTCCTTGATGAGTTTATGAGTTGGAGCCAATGTCTCCTGCTTGGCTATGGCCTGCAAAATCATATCGCGAGCATACGCCACCTCCACCGACCTATACTCCGCCAAATCAGCTGCCACCTTGTCAAGCGACGAAAGCCCCAAATCGTAATCCACCCAAAACTGCGGCATTGGAGTTTGAGACACATACGAAAAGAATTGCTTGAATTCATCGCTGCTTTTTGTTGGGTCCTGGGCAAATACTACACGACCCAAATCGAATACTATATTTTTCATATAGCAAATATACAAAACCCCAACTACAACTCCAAATATATTGCGAATCAACAATATCTATCTTCGAGCATGAATTGCATCACTGCCAACGACACAAAAAAGCAAACAAACGCTCTTTTATTACAATATTTTGGCTATATTTGCGTTTGTTAAACGAAATAACTAAACAATACTTAACATATGAGAAAATTTTTATACATCGCAATTGCTTTTGTTGCCGCAACCTTGGTTGGCACAGGATGTAACAACTACGATTCAAAGACCTACTACAGCTCGATTGTAACCTTGCTGGACGGTTCATACGACTACGCCTACTCTGCCGAGTTTGACGACGGCAAAAAGGTATATATCACCAACTCATTTAAATATCCATTCACATTTGGAGAAAACTTGAATGGCGAGGGTCGTGCACTGATTTGGTATATGATTGAAGACCAGACTCAAACTGGATTCGACCATACAATCACTCTCGCATCACTTGAGCCCATAAGCACATTTAAGCTTATTACCATTAACGACGCTGATGTTAAGGATTTGGATAAGTTTACTGCACCTGCTCATGTTACAGAGATGGCATACGCAAAGAATCGCAACTATTTGACAGTAGCATATAACTTCCCCGCAAATCAAACAGGCGGGTATCAGCATCAGTTGCAGTTGCTCTACAACAACAACCCCGAGCATGAGGGTGCTTATCAGGAGTACTACCCTGCAACCGATGACGGCTACCTCTACCTTGAGCTTTATCACAACTCAAATGGCGATGGCGGCAACACCAATACACAAGCTATTGCATCTTATAAGGTTGATTACGGTTCATTGCACGGCATGCCAAACATCGACACCTTCAAAGGTATAAAGGTTATTCAGCCCGTTGCTAGCGGCAGAACTGAAATCTTCACCTACGACTTCCCCAAGGCGAAATAATCTAACAAACAATCTAATATTAGAGCCTGTCTGCTGTGGTTGGACAGGCTCTAATTATTTTCACCTCACCCCATTGGTTATTTCACATTCCCACATACGATTATTTACTCTACTTCAAATTTATATTTATGCAGAAATAATTGAAACCTATTCCTATCGATACGACTCTACTGACACCCACT
>JAEIGA010004551.1_pt1 | contig 21430 bp, 41 predicted proteins | sample 9270691 | NCBI WGS metagenome assembly JAEIGA01 (sample SAMN17057246, study PRJNA624740) | gut metagenome | biome: biome; isolation source: fecal sample | host: Bos grunniens | place: China: Xizang | collected 2019 | reverse complement strand
GAGCATCGTACAGGCCAATATCAAGTTGGCGAAACCGCAACGGACTGTCTTCACATTTAGGGAAAAAGACCTTCATTTCAGAAGACAGGGTTTTCGGATCAACCGGGTCAAATGAATTGAAACGGTCGCTATCGGTCCAGTCACCCGGTTCCCCTACAATGAACAACTTGAAATCCTCAGTAATGGAATCTTTTCCAACCAGTTTCCATTCCTGTTCACCCTTATTGCGCCATTCCGCATACAATGAAACATAGTATGACATGCTACCTCCTAGTAGTCATAGACAGCAATAAGACGGAACATTGTCATCACATCGTCCACCTTACCGAAACCGTTCAGCCAGGCCTGCAGCATTCCTCGCATGGTAGAAGCCATCATGGCCTTGTTGCGGTCATCGATGACTTCATGGACAAGTTCCTGGTTCACCGGCAGAGTAGTATCGCTCTTGATGGAACCAAGCGAGATATGCTCATGTTCGGCCTTGGTCTTGGTGAAACCGAGTGCCTTGCAAAGACCATTCAAGTCCTTAGTGTAGGTTTTGATGATTTCGCAAAGGTCCATATACATGTCGGCACATTCGATTGTGTAGAAATTGTACCCGTCCACGTTGAGACGCTTCTTGATGGCTGCAGGAATTTCCTTCTTGTCCAATTCGTCGAGGTCTTTGAGATAATCGAAGAAATTGCCATAGAGGATTTCCATGGCCTCGGAAACATCCTGGATTACCGGGATATCGTTCATGAGGCGGTACTTGCCATCAGGCATCCGCTTCTGCAAATACAGGGCCAGTGTATGGGATGACATGGATACCCCCTACACAACGTCACAGAGCATGCAGCGGGCGATATCGAGGGCTGCTGCCTGGTACTTGTTGTTGAACGAGGCGGCAGTGGCCTTCTCGGCAACCTCGATGATTGCGTTCGGGAACCAGGCACGCTGCATTGTGAATGCGGAAGCGTCACAGATGTCGGTGCAGGTACCGATGTCACGGAGGGTGATGTCCCAATCGGCAACGAGTGCGGCAACGGCATCCTGGTCGGTGGAGTCAATATCGAACAGGGCCTTGGGCCAGTTGATGTAGCCGAAGTTGTGCTTGTCGATAATCTTGGCGTTCTTTTCCTTCAGGGCTTCCATGATGTCCTTCTGGATTTCCCATCCTTCGGTACCGTAGACACAGTGGATAGGAAGACGCTTGCCTTCGATGGAATCCTTGTAGCTGTCGGCGAAGTGCGTGTCGCGGGTTGCGACCACCTTGCCGTCCCATTCGCGGATCATCTTCACGACTTCCGGGATGATTGCCTTTGCGGCAGGATTTTCCAGAACGCCGTCAATGAAGTCGTTCTGCATATCGACTACTACGAGTACCTTTTCTGTTCTTTTCATGATTGTTTCCTCTTAATGAAATCTATTCCTCGTGAGCTCGCTTGTTGTACTCCGCGAGTTCTCCCTTCAAGTAATGGTTGAGATTTGCAAGTGCACCCATCACCCAATTTTTAAGTTCAAGCTTGCCCATCATGCTCAATGTACGGGCTTCTGCAAGATGGTGCATCAGCTCGGTAATCCGGTCCCTCTGTTTTGCCCGGCGTTCAGGTGCCTCCATTGCAATGTTTTCCCTGGTTTCCTTGATGTCCTCGTCATACTTTGCTATGCGCTTTTCTATTATGTTCATCAGGTTGTCCAAAGACATTGCCATGTATTTTTCACCATCCTGATACGGATGGTAGCAAAAGAATAATACGGATGACGGCGGGGGTACAAATTCGAGAAGGGCCTTGTTGTGATCACCTGTGATGACGATTCCGTAAATACTGGATTCATGGTTCTCGGTTAGCTGTATTGTGTCAAATTTAATCAGGCAGCCGGATACAAGATGACACAATTCATCTACGTCCCGCGTGGTATCGTGGTTCAGTGCTACGGCATCTATCATTTCGTTGATTTTGTCTCGTGTCAGGCTGGCAAGCTCTGACCGTTCGAGTTCCAGTTTTCCGAGAAAATAATGGCTCATGCTCATATGTGCGGTATCCTTCCGGGGGAGATTAAAATTCTTTTCATCAAATGTAGCATATTTTTTACCCGGTGGCAATTGCCCTCCCGTAGCCATTTGTAAAAATAGCTTTACATTTGGGATAGTGCGGATAATTGCCATATTTGATCGTTTTTGCTACATTTGGGTCATGACTAGCTTTACGAGAACACCATTTCCTTATGCCGGCTGTAAGTACAATCTTCTGGAAGAACTTGACAAGGTTATTCCCGCCGGCGACACCCTTATTGACATGTTCGGAGGCTCCGGCGTAGTGGGCGTAAACATGGCCTACAAGTTCAAGAAGGTCATCTACAACGACATCATGGAACCGCTGGTGTTCATGCACCGCAACATGTGCAAGGACGACCTGGAAACAATCCTGCAGAAGGCCCGCGAACTTTCCTCCAAGATTCCCGAGAAGTACGCGGAACTGCGCGGCACCTACAACCACTTGCAGGAAACGATGAAGCAGATGTCCATTGCCGACGGGTGGTCCGAACTCGGCTACCGGTTTTTCGGCCTCATGCTGTCCTGCACCAACAACCTCGTCCGCTTCAATAAGAAGGGTGGGTTTAACCAGACTTGCGGCAAGCGCCAGCTTACTGACCCGAAGGTCATCGAGATTACCGCGTGGAAGCAGAAACTCACTGACATTTCCAAGGAAACCCATACCAGTATCATGTTCAACGACTGTTCCTACGAGGCATACGGGAACATGGATGCCGGTACCGTTGTTTATGCCGACCCTCCGTATTCCAACACGGAAGCCGGATATAATGGGGGCTGGAGTGTCGAGGATGACGTGAAGCTGGCAAGGTTCATCATGAACCACATGCGCTACAAGTGGATCGTGAGCAGATGCGCCAAGGACGGCAACACCACGAAGCTCGTGGAAATTCTCCGGGCAAGTGGCGCCTTCGACGAACGCCGTATCGACTACACCTACAAGGCATCCAAGAAAACCAAGGAAAGCAAGACCGAGGAAATCCTCCTGGTCTCTAAGTAATAAACTGTAGATATGGACCTAGTAAACTTCGCAATATGGAAATTCCGGTACATAGAAGGCATCCTTCGCGGTATGCAGTCTTTCGACATGACTACGACTAAGTATGTCGATCCGGTGTCCAAGGAGGTTTCCTGGATACGCTATGACATGGCAGCGGAAAAGGCGACCGTCGAACGCACGGAAGTCAAGCACTCCATGTTCTTCGGCGAAACCGGGACAAGCACCCAGAAACTTGAATGCAAGTTCAGTGACCTGGTGCGTACCTTGAAGGACCTGGGAATGTATCAAGAATTGCCGCCCGGCGAGCATCACATGCTTGCGGGACAGCAAAAGGATGAATAAAGTCAAGCCGGTTGCCGATGCGACCGGTTTTTGCTATATTCGGGGCATGAACAAGCGCAAGAAAAAGAAACTTTTGGAGAGCATAGAGGTCGCAAAGGGACTTCTGAAAAACTTCATCGACATAGATGATGTCATTTCCCCAAAGGGCAGACAGCCGTTCTATGTACCGCCAGAAGTGGCAAAACCGAAGCCGGCACCCGGTTTTAGCTTGCCACATCCGGATGTTCCTGCGAGGGAACGGCCCACCTGGTGCGATACCATCAAGATTGGTAATGCCATGTGGTCGATGGCTGACCTCGACTATGTAGATTGCGAGGACATCGACCGCCCCGGTTCCGGCATCAAGTTCTACCGTGGAGTCTACTATTACACCGCGTATGCCGCGAAGCGTATAGTTGACAAGCTGGATGGCTGGCATATCCCGACGGTCGGGGAATGGCTCGATGCGAAAGCGGACTCGTATTTCAGCCGGGAAGAATTTCGCAACGTGCCGATTGATGATGTCGATAGACAAACCGAAGCCTGGCATGTCCGACGGTTATCGATGCTACTTGGCGTTCTGCCGCTTGGGCAATTCGATACCATGTTCCCCCGTGCCGAGGATCCTCTGGAATTTGGCGAGCATGCCTATTATCACACTGCCGAAGGTAGCATGATAATGTTCTCCAGTTCGCTCAGCGTCATGAGCGCATGGGCACTTGGCGGATGGAACCCCAAGGGAAAGTACATGCCGGTCCGTCTCGTAAGGAATGCAGATAAGGCTTGACAAATTGAACCTCAATACATATATTTGGCAACATGAGTATTCTTCAAATTACAGACATCCACATCAACGGCGAATACAATGGCCAGTTTGATGTAAAGAAGCACTTCAAGCAGATACTTGAAGCAAACAAGACCCGTGATTTCGATGCAATCGCCCTTACCGGTGACCTTGCCGACGATGGCTCCTATGAGGACTATGCCGAAATTTTCAACCAGGTGGAAGAAACTTTCGGTCCCGGAACCCCTATCCTGGCCATTCCGGGCAATCACGACAATCGCGAACACCTGGACCTTGCCTACATGGACTATATCAACCGTGAGCACAACTTCAAGCCGGGAACATACTTGCAGCGTATCGGAGGAACTTTCGAGGAACCCGGTAAATGCGTGGTTATCCTTACGCTCCCAGGTATCCTGGCCGGCTCCGGAAACACGAAGCTCATTGGCATGGACAATGCCCACAAGGAGCTTCCGCACCAGGGGCTCGAAGCATTTCTTGACCACCAATGGAACCGGAAAAATACTGACAGTTATACGCTCTTCATGCACATGCCGCTGATTAAGCCATTCCACAGGTTCATGAATGTCGATGCCCATTCCATCGACGAGGATGCCGCAAAGACATTCCTGTGGGCGCTCAGGGACTTCTATTTCCGTGGAATTATCTGTGGGCACTATCATTGTGCGAGTGTAACCAGCTTTAACGATTTCGTCCAGTTCGTCGCGCCGGCATCCCAGTGCCAGCTTGACCAGTTCACCAAGGACTGCACGCCGAGTGGAAATTATCCGGGATATGCCATCATCTGTCCGGGTATGCATGAGATGCACATGTGCAAGTTCCACTATATCGTCGAGGATGAAAATGGCAACTAAGTACCGTATCGTCAAGCGCGAATGGTTCGATACCGATGATAAACTGCATGTCAGGTTCGAACCGCAGTACCGTTTCCTCGGCATTTTCTGGTGCGGCTTCTCGGACCATGATTGCGATTCATCCTGGAACCGTCATTTCAAGACACAGCAGGAGGCCGAGGCATTCTTGGCCGAAGTGGAACGAATGGGCGGCTCTACATCAACATCCACAGTAGTTGCGGAGTACCGATAATGGCAGCAGAATTGAAAGACCCGTGCTTTATCCCCAATGTGTTCTATGTAATCGTGCAGGACCTTGTCGATGGAAACACGAAGTTCATCAAGGACATCTGGGTCCATTCAAAAAATGATGAAAATGATGAACTTGAGATTGGTCGCCCATATAAAATTGAGAAGACAGACGAAATCCATGAAGCGAAGGTGTATGACCGTCTGGATGATGCGCTGATTGTGATTTACGCCCTTACCAAGGCATTCAAGACGAATACGAACGTCAAGGGTTTCCGTGTGTACCAATTCGAGGAGACTCTCAAACGTGTCGAACAAATCCCCTAGTCTTGATGATGAGATAGCAAGATGGCATAGGTTCAGCGATGGCGCCATCGGCAGCAAGTTTGCCTTGATGACGCTTTTCCTTGCCACCACTCCACCCGAATTGCGCGAACAGCTTCGCGAAACAATCATATCTGAAACGGAGAAATGATAAATCTGCGGCAAGAGGAATTATATGAAGAAAGAATACATTAAACCGCAACTTGAAATTCTCGACATGGAAGCCGGCACTGCTTTGCTCGCCGGTTCCGGTGACGATTCGTACTGGGTACCTCCCGAAGAAAAGGAGGGTTGTTAAACCCCCTGGTGGTGCCCGTAAATAGCCACATTTAGTGTCATGAAGAGGAAACTGCGACTACAAGTTGCAGTTTTCTTTGTTTATTGCTATATTTGGTGTATGGAACTAATCAGAGACAATTACGAAAAAATCAAGGCCTGGATTGCGTCCCAGGAACTCAAACCCTACGAAGCCTATCATGTCATGTGGCTCAAGCGCCGAAAGGACGGTGTTACCGACAAGGGCTCCCAGGCTGGCAAGCACTGGTTCATCCACAATGTGGCCGAACTTGAACGGATCAAGAAGAGCATGCTCGAACATGCCGAGGAAGGTGGCCGCATCGTCATCGGCATCAACAAGAAGGACATCCGCCGCGTAAATGCGGAACTCGCCCAATACATGAGCCTTCGTGAACTCGATGGCCAGTTTCCTTTCGCAAGTGTCGAATACCCGTCAGTTTTCGACCAGTGCCGTCCCAGTGGCCGCGGCATGCACTTCATCGACGTTGACTGTGGCGAGAATGACACCGATGAAACCATGATGGCCAGGATTGAGGAATATCGCAAGTGTCTGCAGGATGAATGCCGCCCGTTTGGCGAGGACAAGGTTTCCCTCATTCTCAAAAGCAAGACCGGCTACCACGTCATCTTCCAGAGATGTGATTATCATGCTTTGACCAACAAGTACCATACGGACGACGTGAAGGCTGACGAAAACACCTGTATTTACATTGTTGCATAAAGGAGTAAAAATGAACGTAATCGTTGTAATCGCGGTAATCGCGATAACCCTATCCGTAATCTTCTGGCTCACCGGAAAGTTCTGCATGCACAAGTACGAAATCATCGACAAGCAGGACCAGGGATTTGGCCCGGATGAGAAGTGGCCCACGGAACGCACCTATGTCTCCCGCTGTGTCAAGTGCGGCAAAATCTGCACCAAGAAGGTGAAACTGAGATGATGGATGTAAAAGTAAAAGTGTACGCCAAGGGCAAGGCGCCGGATTTCAACCAAAATCGCCCTGGGGTCGCCAAAGTTGATGTATATCCCGGTACCGAAGACGGTGACAAAATTATCAAGCGCTGCACCAACTTGTTCTATGGGCAACGAATGGAAGACGATGACTTCTACAGGCGCGTAAACGGCCCGGACAAGGTACCGTCGGGTACCGTTGGAATCTTGTTTACCGGTGGAATGGATAGCACCCTCCTGGCTGTCCGCGCCCTTCGTGAAGGAAAGCATGTCCTGCCCATTATCAACCTGTTCAACTGTGACAATATGCAGTATAACCTGCTTACTGCCGTTGTATGGCGTGAACTCCGCGATAAGTATGGAACTCGCATGCTTAGTCCGTGTTTCTGCCTAAAAAACGTTCACTGCGATGTGGTACCGCATTATTTCTCCGGCATGTTCCAGCAGCCGATCAACATGTTCTCCCTCGGGTATATCCCGGAACCGACACTGGAAAATCTGTCGTCAATCCAGGCCGGCTTTGTCAAGGGTGATGACGCAATCCCCTATATCCCGGATATGCGTAGGCTGTACAAGGCCGTATGGAAGTTGTCGCATGCGTCGAAGCATCCGGGACATACGGGTATCCCGCTTACCCCGTTGCTGTTCCCCCTGCAGGATACCGAGAAGGCCGATATCAGGAAAGAACTGGAATCGTATGGCGATGAACGCTGCACATTCTCGTGTGAAGATCCGAAGATCGGCATGGTTGCCTGGGAAGATGGCTATGGCATTATCCGCATTGCCGAATGTTGCTATTGCCACTCATGCGGTCGCAAGGAAGAATACGAGCATCCGTTCAAGGTTATGGACATCGGTTTCCGCCACGACGGAAGCATTGGAAAGAAGGAATGAAATACCTCCAGCTGATGGCATACGGTTCCGTGATAGGCAACTTCCTGTGCAAGACGTTCAGGAAGCTGTCCTGCCAGATTACCGGCAAGAAGGAAACCGTCTTCTATGTTCGTTTTTCAACGAGTGATGGAACCCCTAGGGAAGAGGTGGTCATTATACTCTATGTCGGTAAACTGGTTGATTTCAACGATTTTAACTGGTTCCTGCGAGAAATCGGTAAGTGCGCTACCGCACCTGGATGGCGCATGAACGAAGCCATCATGAGGGATATGATACCAACGTCCCGTTGGGGCGACGACATGGATGGACTGGACAGGTGCCTGCTGAACCAACATGAAATTGACAAGTTCAAGAACGCCTACTACACCATGGTGGGGCCGACATGCGACTAGACATACCAATCAAGATCATGTACGGGTGTATTGCCGGACGGTTCATCCAGAAGGTGTTCACCCTGCTTGCCGGCAAGCGCGGCTCCCTGCACGGGGACAACCAGATTGTCGGCATGTTCGCCGTGTACACCGATACGACATCAATCGCACAGGACCAGTATCTCCTTATTGGTAGCGTCGAGTACGGGAAGATAATCTACCGGACCCCTACGGCAATTTTTGACCTTCTGCGGGAAGCCTCCAACATGCGGGCCCAACGATGGGAATTCCTTCGCATAGATGTGCGGTCACTGAACAACTATCCCGATTCGTATGGGTCGATAACGAGTACCGGCGCCTCGGGCAGATTTATGGACCAGAGGACACAATATGCCGTAATCAGGGCATTCAAGGAGTTTGTTGCATGACTATCAAGAACCTATCATTGGCTTTCTATTCAGCGATATTTGCCGCGTTTTTCATGAAGCTGGCCGATAAGTTCAAGATGTCCTTTCGCGGTGCCGAGCCGGTGTTCCACGACTGGCAACCTCCTTATACGGCGGTGCATTTCACAAAGACCTGGAAAACGAGCGACGGACGCATTCGGTGCGATGCCAAGTCGGTCGTCCTCGGTCCGGAATTGAAGACATGCGAACATAGGCAGAAACTGTATGAATTCTGCCGGACAATCAACTGTACCGGTGGATACGGGTTCAGCCATACCTCAATAATTTCATGGGAACTTCCCCCGGACGTTCGCGTCGGTGATGTTTCCAAGTTGGAAGATATCATGACGCGCACCGATATCCTGCATATTGTCGGTCGCTACTATGAACTGCTTGGCCAGGAGGACGAATGAAATACTTCAATATGTCAGTCTTTACCATGATAATCACCGCATTCATCATGAAGGTTGTGCGACTTGTCCGTGGCAAGAAGCGTCCGGGCCTGGCGCCCGATGGCCTCACGTCCGAGGAATGGGACTACGCGATGTCCCAGGCAAAGATATGCCGGGAAATGGAACTGGTACTCCAGATAGGTAACGGCGACGGTACCATCAGGATTGACTGGGTAGTCGGGCCAAGTCTGGGTGACGCTGCTGACCTGAATTTCATGCACTGGTGCTGGCGTAACCTTGTACAGTTCAACGGTTTCTACCTAAGTGGGATAGATAAACGTCTGACCCCGAGGGGGAGGGCACATACCATGAACCCGGAGTGGCCCCTTTCCATCAAGAACTGGGCGGACATGGCGAATGTCTACAATGCCCTGATGCACCAGGCGGAACTGAGGGAACGGGCGAAATGAGTCGTTACATTACATTGTCTGCGTATTCCATGATTATCACTCGGTTTTTTATCAAACTTCGTGAAAAACTCTTGAAATACCGGTATCCGGATGCACAGGATAAATTCATAAAGTCCATTGGGGTGGATCCTGAGGAATACATGTACGCGGTGAAATGCGCCAAGGTTTCTGATGATATGAAAATTCTGCTTTGGTTTGAAGAATACTGTGACAGCGGTGTAAGAAAAATGAGGTATGCCGAGGCCGGACCTTCGCTTGGCTGCGTCTGTGATGAGCTCCTTACTAAATGGTGCAACGATCGACTTGGAACTTACGGACCCTATACATTCAAGTTTTTTGATATACAGGGTCACAACTGGTACAATGTCACCCAACAGCTTACTCGGATACCTATCGCATCTAATGACTTAAGTGACCTTGTTGCACTGTATTCGGCTCTGAGACCCAAGATAAAATAAAAAGGCCCGCGTCAGCGGGCCCTTTTCTTATGCGCGGCAGTTGTCTTCCAGGAAGATGGAGATAGCCTCCCTCCACCCATGCGTCTTGTTCAGATGTTCTTCCAGGATTTCATCCGATGTATCGTCGGTAATCTCGGGGATGCGTCCCTTGCCATCCACGATGGAGCACCTGTCCATGATGATGAGTGTCATGTTGGTGCGCCAGTATTCCGGCTTCTCATCTTCATACCCCAGTATTTCCGGAGTTATGAGGGAATTCAGGTACACGCATTCATATCGGGTGCCGGCCACCTGCTTTCCGAACTTCCAGTCGAATATGTTCAAATCCGCGGTGACATAGCCTTCAAGGTCCATTGCGCTTGCCACCGCGCCTTCGTCATTCCTGATGCCGAATGTCAATGCAGGGTACTTCTTCCCGCAGTATTCAACTTCGCCATGCGACAGGTAGTAAACCGACAGGTGTTCATTGAGTGTTTCCCAGTCCTTCCGGCGGGAGTGGAATTTAATGTTCCATCTGTTGCGCCGAATTAGATCCGGTATCCTGTCGATGGCGCCTGCCCAGAACGGCATTGGTGCCGGTTCATCCTTCTTGCTGGAATCCATTACATCCTGGACGATTGTACCGACATACCGGCGTTCGAACTCGAAATCGCCAATCTTGACCCTTTCCGCTTCCGCCCACGCGGCATCATGCTGCGTATCGGTGTCCCAACTGTTCTCGGACACGTAGAACAGCTTCTCGTTGTTCTTCCAGTACATCAGGTTGAATGCCGTCTGGTTGCCGAACTTGTGCGCATGGCCGGTGATGATGTGCGCGGTCTTTGTTGACATGATGGTCGGGATGATTGACTGGACGCAATGCAGGGCGCAACGGTCAGTGAGGAAACCGAAATCGTCGAACATGATGTAGTTCGGGGAAAGCCCGCGCCCGTTGCTGTCAGTCACCGGCATGGCCATGATGCGGCTACGGTTGCGCAGTTCAACATTCGTATTGCTCCACGCCCGGACACCTGGCTGCATCCAGTATGGGAGGTTGATGTACATCTCGCGGAACTTGGAGAATTCCCCCTTGCACGCGTCGTTGGTGTCGTTCATGTACAGGATGAGCAGCGGGTTGTCGGTGAAAATCATCTTCCACATGAGGTAGGCCAGGCAGGTGGTCGTGAAACCGGATTGCCTGTACCAGTCGCCCTTGATGAAGCGGTTGTTGTCCAGTTCCTGGAGCAACTGCGCCTGGCGCGGCCTCAGGTCGAAAAGCTGATTCCCGTTGTCCTTGGTGTTGATGTAGCAGTAGTTCCGGATGAAGTATTCGGCGGAATCCTTGCACTTGTCGATTTCGAGCTGCTCCCATTCGCTAAGTTCGATGTCTTCCTTTGCCGATCGTAAGTTATGATATCCACGGTATGCCATGTTGGCCTCCTCTTGTTTCTGCAGGAAAACTATTACAATCGTATCAAGTTTTCCAGAAATTACCCTAAGTTTTATAAAAGTTTATGCGATTTTTGTCCCAAGTTGCCATTCTGGGGCCCAAATGCTACATTTTGAGTATGGAAACAGTAAATCCGCTAGTATTCAACTGCAATGACCTCGTGTACCGCCGCGTGGAAAAGCTGGTCGGCAAGGGCGAATACGCCTCTGCCATGCTCCAGGTGCTTACCGACGAGAAGGCCTTGCAGCGCAAGCGCAGGCTCAAAATCCTGCCCTTTACCGTGCACGACTATGAACAGGACCACCCGAAAGTGGACCTTTCCGCCCCGTTCGGGAACAACATCAACGTGTACCTGTGCGATTCCATGATTTACCCGAAGCCGACCTGCCGCATGCGCAAGCTGTCCTACCGGGCGACCGAGTTCCTCCTGTCCCTGGGTTCCCCGACCAAGGAACTCCGCATGGAGTATCGCAAGCACCTGGTAGATCTTGCCCATGCAAGTCCGGAAGAGGAGGTGCAGCCGGGTATCCGCGGCTCGTTCTACGAGGAACTGTTCGAAATTCCACTGAACGGTCATTTCGAATACATCTACCTCATCGCATCCAAGCAGATGTGCTATGTCATCCACCGGCGCGATGTCGCCCAGGGGGACAACGAATACTTCAACATTCCCATTGGCGCCCTCGTTCGCGACCAGGACATGAAGGGCGCGGACACCGTGTATGACCAGGAATACGACAACGCCGGCACCGGCCAGGTGTTCGATGTCGAGGGACTTCTCGCGAACCTCTGGATTGCAGAGGAGACGCGCACCTGCCAGACCGTTTCCGAACCGCAGGAATCTAAGACCGAGACCGACCGCAAGTGCATCTATGCCGGCAAGAAGCCGTTGAAGCATTCCGTCGCCTACCGGTACATCCACATCACGGATGACAACTGGAAGAAGTATTCCCCGGCGCTTACAAGCACCCGCGAATACAGCAACTTCAATGTCCCGTGCTGGCTCGTCCGTGCGCACTATGCGCGTATGCACGGCAAGACCGTACTCGTCAAGGCCCACTTCGCATACAGGCGCAAGGGAGCCGTCAATGAAACCGCAGTAACCGACTATATCGTCTAGGAGAAATTATGGAAGAAATCAAGATTGCCCCTACCAAGTTCTGGGTCATCGCCGCATACAAGCAGGGGCCGGACGGCTTCGTGAAATTCTGGCGCCCGCAACCCGGATGGGGCGAGTGGGTTGACGACATTGCGCGGGCGAAGCATTATGCCACACTGGGCACCGCCAAGCGCGAGAACAACAAGGAAGATGCCGGATACATCCGAGGTTACGGCAAGGTACCGATGATCCAGAAATACGGCAACGACGTGAAGTTCCTTGTACTCGAAGCTACGGCCCAGGTAACCCTGGCAGTTGCCGACCAGTAGTTGATTTGCTACATTTGCAGTACAATCGAGGAAACACGATGTCAGACGTAATCAAGAAAGCAAAAGAACTGTCCGCGGCCAAAAAGTACATTTACATCATCGACACAATGGCTGAAGTGGATGATGCCCAACTCGCGAGGGAACTCGGCCACCACAACTTCTGCCTGTTCCAAACATATTCCTATGAACAGTGCAAGCAGTTGATGGTGATTGCAACACGCGACATACCGGAAGAATTGCGCGACAAGTGCGCCTTCATCATCAACAACTTCAAGATGATGACCACTGAACGGATGATGCAGCTCGCAAACGGCGCCATTGACCCTACGGTGGAAGTCGAGGTCGAAGGCGATGTTCCGGGCGAAACCGAGACAGTCACCCAGTCCGTCGAAATTCAGGAAATGATGAAGTGCCGGAAACTCATGAAGGATCTTGCATACACCATCCGCGGCATCCGCAAGCTCGGCATCGAAGTGGATGTACTCGAAGGAATTGACAACACGTCCCTGCTGGACATCTACCGTATGTCCGGGACATGCAACAACTAACCAAAAAGGAAACCAACCAAATGCAATACCTCAAAATCACCCTCATCTGCCTCTTCGCAATCGCTGCCCTCATTGGCGCCTGTGTCGTGGGATGCTTCTCCTACCGCAACTCCGCAATCTCCATGGAAGAACAGGTGAACACCGCCTTCTCCGACATCGACGTTTACCAGAAGCGCCGTGTTGACCTCCTCTACAACTTGGCGGATGCCGTCAAGAGCTACAACAAGCACGAAAGCGAGGTCATCGTGGAACTTGCCAAGGCCCGCGGTCCGAAGGAAAATTCCAACCAGCAGGTGAATGCGAGCGCATACATCCAGGCTGTCGCAGAACGCTATCCGGACTTGAAGGCCAACCAGAACTACCGCCAGTACATGACGGAACTGGCATTGACCGAGAACAAGATTGCTGCCGTGCGCGAGAACTACAACCAGAGCGTAAAGGAATACAAGCGCTATGTCCGTTCCTTCCCGGCATCCGTTTTCCTCTCGTTCACCGGGTATGAAATCCAGACCTTCGATTACCTGAAATACGACGCACCCGTAGACGCACCGAGAAACCTCCTCTAATATGAACGATATCGAAGTCACATTCCGAGAAGTCATCTTCTCCATCGGCATCATCGGTCTCGCCCTGATGCTCGGCATCAAGATTGCCGACGCAATCGACAACCACATGCGCGACAAGAATGCCGTGTACACCAAGGCCGTCCAGATTAACAATGACTCCTTGCAGTTCAACTACGTCTTCGCCACGAACTATGGTTCCACTTTCGCCTACGGGACACTGTCCGCCATCAGCGAGGCGAAGGACGAGAACGTAAGCGGGGTCATGTCCATCAGGCGCGAACTGGAAAGGTACACCAAGCATCACCGCACCGTGTGCGAGGGCGAAGGCAAGGACCGCCATTGCCATGAGGAAACATACTGGACCTGGGACCACCAGAAGACGGACGTGTTCAGCGTGGCGAATGTGCGCTTCATCGGCAGGGTGTTTCGTTTCGGCGAATTCCCCTACCGGGACTATAACTACTACAAGACAATCCCGTGTGGCTACCATCTGCGCTACGTGTACCATACGATGCCTTTGCAGGTATCGGGAACGCTGTTCGCGATTATCGACAACCACCGCATGAACAAGGCCGAATTCAAGCCTGGTGTCACCATCGACAAGGCCCGCGACGCCTATGTCAGTGTCCACCACCGGTTGATATTCTGGATTGTCTACATGATTTTACTCATTGCCGGCGTAATCGGGTTCGTATCGCTCGAAAACGACTGGCTTGAAGACAAGAGGTACTAATGGCACAAGAGATTGAATATGTGCAGTTTCCCATCACTAAGGGCGAATTGTTGGCATTGAGCATGTATTTGATGGACAAGGATAACGACATTGAAGGATATGGGATCGACGAGGTAGTTGACCGTATCCATAGTCGAGCAAATAGTTACGAAAAGGAGTTATGTAACAATGGACGTAGGATCTAACGGCTCTTATCCCTCCAACGCATTGAGTAACTTTGCCGCGCACGAGTTTGTCATCGACGGCGTGCGCTGCGCCTCGATGGAAGGCTTCCTGCAGTCGCTCAAATTCGCGAACCCGGACATGCAGGTACATATCTGCTCCCTCATCGGCATCGCCGCGAAGCGGGCCGGTAGCGAGAAGGATTGGAAGAAGCACCAGACACTCTACTGGCGCGGTCAGAAGATCGGGCGCCGGTCGAAGGAATACCAGGACCTCCTGGACCGCGCATACCTCGCGCTGTTCCAGAACGAGGGCTTCCGCAACGCGCTCCGGGCAGCCGGCAACGCGACATTCACCCACAGCGTCGGAAAGCGCAAGGAGGGCGAGACCGTCCTCACCATCCGCGAGTTCTGCCACCGTCTCAACTGGCTCAGGGACATGCTTCCCTCGAAGGCCGCAGCATTGGTATAGGAGAACCACCATGACCAAGAACGATCAAGAAATTGCAGAGACCCTGTATCAGTTCCACAGCACAATCGACCACATGAAGTATGTGCGCGGTCTGCTCGACGAAATCTTCCGGCTGCCGATGGAGAAGCAGCTTCCCGCATTGCGCGAGCTGTTCTTCGACCACTACGATTACGGACGCGGCATGCTGGAAAAGATGGACGATATCATCCGGGAAGGCGAAATGTTTCTCGCCACTGATGCCGTCGCAGCTCTCCTTGACGAATTGAAGGACGAGTGGGCTCCGGAACTCACGGTAAACAATGCCATCATGTCCCCGATTAGCGTCTACAAGGAAGGCAAGCTGGTCGGCATCGCCCGCAACGCCGAGGCTCTCATGTCCGTACAGAACCAAGTCAGGGAAAAGCACCTCAAAGGCTACTACCTGATGTGTGATGGTAACAAGTACGACATCGACGAGAACGGGCATATTGACGAGCCGACACAAGGTACCCTCATCAACAATCATGCGCTTGAAGTCCTGAAAGAACTTGCGGGAAATAAGTAACATGGAAGAAGAATGGTCCGAATGGCAGGATTTGGAGGGCCGTTTTCTATCCTGCGAAGTTTCCTTCGCGTTTCCGTATGACTGGGACAGCCATGAGACGGAATACCGGCTGAAGGACGGGAGCATCGTTCCCGGTCAGGTATGGGCGGGCGAGGAACCGTTCACATACACAGATTCCGACGGTGACGAGGTGGTTGACTATGACAAACACTGGAACATTGAGGGCCCAGACGGGAAACCCATTGACGAACAGTCCGTCGTTGCATGGAGATACAAGAAATGAGAGATGGTATGGCTAAAATCATAATGAGTATCGCGGTGTCACTATTTGGTACCCTGGCCGGAATGTGCATCGGCTACATGGCCTTCGTCAGCGGTGGTCCCGGCTACTCGACCGACAACGCCTGGCGCATCTGCAGCTCGTGGAGCGGTAAGTGCGCAATCTATCCCTTCAATGAATGGAAACATGAAGGCGACACCTTCTATCACCGTAAGGATCCGACCAAGTTCCTACGGGTCAACAAATGGTCATACAGGGTCACCGAGGTCAAGGTGGGCGCCGATGGACAACTGGTGGAGTAGAGCATGACACACAAGGACGTTATATTCTTCAGCACGCTCGGTGTCTGGGTGGTCTTTATCCTTGTCATAATCTTTGGCGGGGAGGCCCTCGGTATAGAACATGCCGACACACTTCTGCTCGGTGGCGAACTGGCATTCGTATTCATCCTGACTGCGGTGCTCGTCGTTGCAAAATTGGTCCGCCGGTTCGGGGAATGGTTGGACACCGAAATCTAAGGAGATACTATATGCTTTCACAGGAAAGAAAGTCTGAACTGCTCAAAGGCATCAAGGCCGAGCTAAACAACTACCATGCCGCCAAGGCTGACTTCGACAAATACTGGAAAGGCCGCGAGGCCCACATCCACAACCTCAAACGGGACATTATGTGCCTCACCCACGGCGAGGACCTGGTGAAGAAGATCGAGGGCTACGTCGGTCAGCGCATCATGCGCAACCACGACGATTCTGTTGAAATTCTCATGGTCGATCGCATCGAGTTCATGAAGTGGGACATCAGGTTCCACGGGGACGGCATCAGGCTGTATGACGATGGTCGTGCCTGGGATGCCTGGGGTTTCGACCTCAAATACGAGGAATTCCCCGGAGAGAACGACAAGCGCGTGAAACCGGAGCCGATAACCCTCGTTACCGAGGCGTCCATCAACCAGATAGTGGAAAAACTCGAATCTGCGCGTGACGCGAAGATTGCCAAGTACCGCGACGAGGTCAAGGCCAAGTACGCTGCCATCATCAAGCAGATCAAGACCTGCGGTCTCGACCCCGAGAAATACGAGAAGAAAAGCCCTGAGGAAAAGCTCCTCAAATTGCGCCACGAGGAGGATGAACTCTATGACGAGACCGGCTTCCGCATGAGCGATCTTGTCAGGTGGTTCGGTTCCGACGAGGACAAGGCCGCGTTCCGCAAGGAAGTGAAGGAACTCATCGCTGCTCCGGATGAATGCTGTGACAAGGTTATTCCTGCCGACGGGAGGCCATCCGACGAGGAAATCGATGAAGCAGTCGATTCCATGACGGAAGAATTGTGCGATGCAGCACCGGAAGAAGACGAACTGTTCGATGTCCTTCCAGGATTCAAGGGATAGGAGGCTGAAATGCCCATGAGCATTGAAGAACAGATGACCATGCTGAAAGCATATTCCGAGGGAAAGCCTGTATATATGAGGAAGACATTCGAAGTCGTCGGCAAACAGGTTGAGCCCGAGGGACACCTATTCGATTTCAAAAGTAATTTCTATTCGTTAACCCCCGTGGACTGGTGTACGGGTAAAGACGCGGTCACTGCCTATGCCACTCTCCTGCTACATGGCACCGAAAAGGATACGCTTCAGACTTCTCGGGTGTACAGCGAAAGAGAAGACGACTATACGCACGAGAAGCTCACTTTCCACACGGATTCGCTGAACCTTGTTGACGCATATCCCATCTTCATTGCAGGTGCCGAATGGGTACTCAAAAACCTGGATAAAGGCATTGTCTTCCAGGAATCGCTTGAAAAACTTCGAGAAAACTGCGTTGAACGGCAACGTGCCGAGGACGATGAACGCCGTCGTGCATTGCACATACGGTATTAGGTTTAGTGGTACTTCCAAAAAATGGAGAAACAATGGAACAATTACTTTATTTCGTTAATGAATACCGATGGCTCGTGGCGTTCATAGTTATATGGACAATCGGGGCGGCTTTGGTATTTTGCGATATCATGCACCAGAAAAAACATCCACCAAAGGCGCCAAATCCCAAGTACACTAAACACTTGGAAACCTAAATTGGAAAACAAAGAATCATTCCATCATATCCACCCCCGTTGCCAACGCGACGGGGCTTTGCTATATTTTGAACATGGAACTAAATCAAGTATTGGACTTACAGCTCACCCAGGAAGAAGTGGACATGATGGCGGAACTCCTCCGTTCCGGAAATGCCCCCAAGATCCTGTTCCTCATGATGCGAACCTTCGCCTCCCGTTCCGACGAGAACGTGAAGTTCCTCATGAAGACAATCACCGAACTCGCCAACACGACCATCGACCGCGCAAACACGGCGGTACTCAAGAAGCAGAAGGTCATCGAGTCCATGGAGGCCATCATGCCCCCGAGCCTCACCAAGTACCCGTACGGCAATGCCGGCGTCCTCACCTACATCCTCTCCCAGTGCAACTTCAAGGAACTATACAACCCCGAACAGGCCTACCTTGCCCTCGCAAGCCGCCACATGACCGGGAGCCCCATGGGCCGCATGATGATTCCCCAGTTCAAGGAACTCCTCGACAAGGGCGATGCCCTCTGGAAGGACAGCGCATGGCTCTGCATCGACCTGATGGGCTACGGCGACGAATGCCGCGACATGGTGCAGTGGTGCCTCGACAACCGCGAGAAATGGGACGATATCGACAATTTCCGTCCCATGGTCGTAATCACCGAGAAGTCCAAGAGGGGCAGGAAGCCCAAGGAGGCCCAGGATGGCACTCCCTAGCCCAGTAAACGGCATTCCGGGCACCGACGCCCCCTTCGACGTTGTTGACATGCTGGACCGTCCAGGCCGCTTCGAGATCGTGGACAAGGAGACCGGCGAAATCATCGACAACGCCAACGGCTACGGCTACAAGACCAAGACCAACGCCTACAAGGCCGGCTGGTTCAAGTTCGGCGGTGGAAAGAAGAAGGTTGACGACGCGGTTGCCTGGTGGCGCCTGCCGGAACACAGGGAGTTCAGCGAATGGCTCCTCGAGACGCGCAGCTTCCTCATAGACGAATGCCGCGACATGCACATGCCGCTCGACGGCCTCCGCAAGCACATGGCTGCAAAGGCCGAAGAATACGCCAAGGAACACGGAATAGACGACTACAAACCTGAATACTTCAAATCATGGGACAAATCACTATGAAGAAACGTAAATACCGCTGGCTCTCAAAGGACTTCTGCGAAAGCGTGGCCCGGAAATACAAGACCCTCCGCGCATTCTGCCGTGGCGACTGGAGCGTCGCCTCCAAGGCCATGTCGGAAGGCTGGCTCGACGAATACACCTGGCTCAAAAGGCAGCGCGTGAAGCGAGGCACCTATTCCAAGGAAGAATGCCGGCGCCTGGCCAAGAAGTGCAAGACGCTCGTCGAGTTCAGAACCAAGTACCTGTGCGCCGAGGTCATGTCCCGCCGCAACGGGTGGCTGAAGGAATTCACCTGGCTCGAAAGGCAGCATGTCTCCCCGGTCCGCTGGACTACCGAGGCGCTTGTCAAGGAATCCAAGAAGTACAAGACGCTCACCGACTTCTACAAAGGCAACCGGAACGCATACTGCGTGGCATACCGCCACGGGCTTCTCGGCCAGTTCACGTGGCTCGAACGCAAGGGGAAATGATGAAGCTCACCGAAGAATACTGCAAGAAGGTCGCAAAGACCTGCAAGACAATGAAGGACTTCTGGTCCAAGTGCCGCAGCGTGGCCACCAAGGCCCAGAAGACCGGATGGATCGACTCGTACACCTGGCTCGTCAGGGAACGGGTGAAGCGCAATTCCCTCGACGAGGAAGAGTGCCGGCGCATCGCCAAGAAGTTCAAGACCATCCGCGACTTCCGTACCAAGGCCACGTCCGCCTACGTCACGGCAAACAGGCACGGCTGGATCCAGTCGTTCACCTGGCTCGAAAGGGAAGTCGGCGTCAAGCACTACCGCACCAAGGACGATATCGTCAAGGTCGCACGCAAGTTCAAGACCTTGAAGGACTTCCGCGATCAGTACCCCAACGAATACCGCTACGCATGGGCCCGTGGTTGGCTCGACGAATGTACATGGCTCAAAAGGGAAAGACGGGGGAGGAAATGATGGCAAACGACAAGCTCCTACCAGTGGAAGAAAGGTTCGAGATGCTCATGGGGAACATCCGGGCCGGACTCGGAATTTTCAGCGCATCCCTCGTGCTCGGATGGGAAACCGACGGGAACGGGAAAGACTCGGCCAGCCTCTACGCCGTGTTCGATGACGCCCCCGAAAAGCCCATGTTCATCATGCGCGTCAATGCGAACGGATTGGCAACCCTCAAGCGCCCGCCCATCGCACTCGAAACCAATGTACCAGAACAGACAACCGTAAACACCTAACAGACAAGGAGATACATCCTATGCAGTTCAAGCTCACCTACACAGTCTCCAGGACTTTCGAAATCCCCGATGGCGCCTCCGACGAGGAATATGACGCCATGAAGGAAACCGTCATCACCGGCATCGTCGGCGACCGCAGCAACAACGTGGTCGAGGGCACCGTCAAGGTAAAACGCCTCAACACCCCGCCCGTGCAGCCCCCCAAGTACGAAACCAACATGAACGCGGTGGACTGATGATAGATTTCATGCAGAAAATCATGAGGACCGCCGAACTCAGGCGACCGCGTTTCGCCAACGAGAACTGGCGACCGTACCCGGCAAAGAACACCAGGGTCAAGGTGATTGGGGGCAACGGACACTATTCGCTGGCCATGAAGATTGACCGACCCGGCAGGCCGAACTACGAGAAGGTGGACCCGTACGTCAACAACCAGTTCACCGTAATCCCCTATGCAAGGTTCAGTACGTTCTATGACGCCATGGTCGGCGCCAAGACGTTCCTGGACTGGCTCATGGAACCGTACTCGGGCGCCGAATTCTTCACCACGGAAGGGAAACCGTGCCATTCCATCGTGAACGCGAAGTTCGCCATATACAGTCGGCACCGAGGCAACTGGTGCATCTACGACCTGGACGAACAGTATATCATTACCCGCGAGGACACCAGGGAATATGCAATCCAGAGCATGATGGAACTGGGCACCGACTCCGGGGCCGTGACGAGGTGCATCTGATGGCAGACAACCCTAACATCTGGTACGCAGTGTTCATCGATCCCCGCGGAAAGCAGTACGCGGAGGACGACATGCAGCGTACCGTGTTCTTCCAGTTCGACCAGGCACATACGGTCCTCGACCTCGCCCGCGAGGCCCTCGGGAAACGCTACCCCGAAATCGCCGACAAGGCCCGCATGGTACAGCTCGCCGCATGGGGACACGGGCTCAAAGGAATACCAAAGTAATGACACGACCATACAATAAGGGCAGGGTATTAAACAAGGAAACTTGCCACAAATCGGCCAT
>JAEIGA010004550.1_pt1 | contig 21432 bp, 17 predicted proteins | sample 9270691 | NCBI WGS metagenome assembly JAEIGA01 (sample SAMN17057246, study PRJNA624740) | gut metagenome | biome: biome; isolation source: fecal sample | host: Bos grunniens | place: China: Xizang | collected 2019 | reverse complement strand
ATGGAGACCGTTCAGAACGAGATGCACGGTGGTCAGGCTATCCCTGCATTCGACTTCTACATGGCTCCTTTCGTAAGAAGAACATTCCACGAAGAGCTTGACAAGATCGGAGAGATCAACGGTGAAGACTACTCAAGACTATATAATGTAGCTATCGACGACTACCTCAAGAGAGACCTCGTAGGCATCCAGGGCGACGACCGCGTGATCCAGCATGCAATCAACATGACAGTAAGCCGCGTTCACCAGTCAATGGAGGCATTCGTGCACAACATGAACTCAATCCACTCACGTGGTGGTAACCAGGTAGTATTCAGCTCTATCAACTACGGTACAGATACATCTGCAGAGGGACGTTGCGTAATCCGCGAGCTCCTCAACACAACATATGAAGGTGTAGGCAATGGTTCTACAGCAATCTTCCCGATCCAGATCTGGAAGAAGAAGAGAGGTGTCAGCTACCTCCCTGAGGACCGCAACTACGACCTCTACAAGTTTGCATGTAAGGTTTCTGCACGCCGCTTCTTCCCTAACTTTGTAAACCTCGATGCTCCGTACAACCACCACGAACTCTGGAGAGCAGACGACCCTAAGAGATATCAGTGGGAGGTTGCAACAATGGGATGCCGCACACGCGTATTTGAGAACCGCTTCGGACCTAAGACTTCTATCGGACGAGGCAACCTCTCATTCACAACAATCAACATTGTGAAGCTCGCTCTCGAGTGCATGAAGATCGAGCACAAGGAGGACAGAATCCACGAGTTCTTCCAGAAGCTCGACTGGGCATTGGAAATCTCTGCAAAGCAGCTCAACGACAGATTCAACTTCCAGAAGACCGCTCTCAAGAAGCAGTTCCCGCTCCTTATGGGTGCCCTCTGGCTTGACAGCGAGAAGCTTGCAGACACTGATACAATCGAACCAGTAATCAACCACGGAACCCTCGGTATCGGATTCATCGGTCTGGCAGAGGCGCTCATCGCCCTTGTAGGACACCATCACGGAGAGTCTGCAGAGGCTCAGGAACTCGGAATCCGCATCGTGACATTCATGAGAAGCAAGGTAAATGAGTTCTGCGAGACATACAAGCACAACTACAGCGTACTCGCAACTCCTGCTGAGGGTCTTGCAGGCCGCTTCACACGTGGAGACAAGAAGAAATTCGGTATCATCCCTGGCATCACAGACAAGGACTACTACACCAACTCCAACCATGTGCCAGTATACTACAAGTGTACTCCTAAACACAAGGCTGAGATTGAGGCACCTTATCATGCTCTCACTGGTGGTGGACACATCTTCTATGTCGAGATCGACGGTGATGCAACTCACAACCCAGAGGCTATCATGAACATCGTTGACCTCATGGACAAGTATGAGATCGGCTACTGCTCAGTGAACCACAACCGCAACCGTTGCATGGACTGTGGATTCGAGAATGCAAAGGCTGGCCTCAAGAAATGTCCACACTGCGGTGGCGAGAACATCGACCAGCTCCAGCGTATCACAGGATACCTCGTCGGTACGACAAGCCGCTGGAACGGAGGTAAGCTCGCTGAGCTCCGCGACCGTGTGGTACACGAATAAAGTCAAAAGCATAAAACAATGACCGCCGTAACGAGTTCGTTAGGGCGGTCACTTTTTATATTATAATCTGATTCTGAGTCCCATCTCCAGACCTAGCATGAGTGGCTGGGATGTTCGTATGCTCTTGGGCTGGTCATTGTCGAAATAGTACCTCAGGCTTGGATCGGCATAGAGTCCCAGATGATTGCCGAGCATGAATTCAAGGCCGATGCCGACGTTTGTGGACAGCTGCACTCCTGAAGCCTTTTCTGTATGAGTGATGCCTGTGCTTAGTACTTGATATTTATCTGATACGCATTTTTCAACAGTACCTCCAGCATAAGCATACAGATTTAATCTCTTGCTGTCCATAATATTGAAATACGCATTTACTGGTATTCCCAGATAATGCTGAGTGTTTCTGATGTCGGAAGAAGTCGAGACTACGTCCATTCCCTCTTCTACTTTGGTATATGTTCCGTAGAAAGTTCTATTGAGCTGACTATAGTTTACACCCGCTCCAAGGGACAATCTCTTGCTAAGCTCAAATTTGACACCAGCTCCTACTGACACCGGCAGTCCGAAGATCGTGTTTGTACTTGTCTCCTTGATGCCAGTCTTGACAGGACTGATCACCAGAGACGGACGCTTCATCAAGTTGACCCTCTGACTACCCTGTGCTCCTGCGCCTGTGACTCCGGAAAGGACAATAGAGGTTTTGATCCTTTTCTTTTCTTCCTCATCTTCACCCCAGTCGACAATATCATTTATCTTAGCGGTCTCCTCAACCACAGGACTGCTGGACGCCACCGGCTCCGGCTGCACTGCCGGCTCGACGGATTCGACAGGCTCGACGGACTCGACAGGTTCAGCTGACTCAATCTGCATAGGCTGTTCAACCGGATCTATCGGCTCGGACAACTCCATTGGCTTTGGCTGATCTGACGTCTCTGGCGCTATAAGTCGCTTCGGCGGCACCGGCATGGCAACCTGTGCCGGCTGCTGGAGTACAGCCTCCTGAGCAACGACGTCCCTTTGAGCATCATAAACACTGGATGGCACATTGTCGACGTCTGGACGCACCGGAATGACGGCATCTGCCATAAGTACGTTTTCCGGCGGAGTCTGGCTGTTTTCGTTTCCGAGCATAAGTCCGAAAACGGCCACAGCAGCAGCGGCAACTCCAGCCACTGCCCTACGCCACCAGATATAGGCAACCTTTTTCTTTGCGGCTGCCTTATCCAGACCGGCAGAAACCCCTTCCCAGACATGCGCAGGAACCTCTTCCGTTGCATTCTCCAGAATGGATTTCATCATTTTATCTATGTTGTTTTCAGACATTTTCCCGTTCTTTAATTTTGTTCTGCAGCCATGCCCTTGCTCTGCTTAGCTGCGTTCTGGACGTTGTTTCGCTGATACCCAGCATCTCTCCGATCTCCTTATGGGAGTAACCTTCTATAGCGTACATATTGAAGACCGTTCGGAATCCTGGCGGAAGTGACATCACAAGTTCCATGAGTTCTTTATATCCTATGCTCTGAGTCTGTGACACCGTCTCGGCCTTCATGCCACGGGCCAGGTCCAGTTCATCGCTCATCTTCAAGGCATCTTTCTTACGAAGGCTCATCAAAGCCGTTGTAACAAATATTCTTCTCGCCCATCCTTCAAAGGATCCCTCTCCCTTGTAGTCCTTCAACTTTGTGAACAACGTGATGAATCCGTCCTGCAACACATCTTCGGCCTGAACCCTGTCTCCGATATATCGGATACATATAGGGAACATGCGAGGAGCCAGACGGTCATATAAGACCTTCTGGGCCGCGCGATCTCCCTCTATGCAGGATTTTATCAGTTGTAGGTCAAGTACTTCCGCCACAGTGTGTCTCTCAGGTCCGAGTCAGATATCCGTCATTCACGCGCAGAAAAAGATGCAGTGCGGACCATTTATGTTGCATCTTGCGCACATTTTTTCCTAAGTTATGCATATTTCCCGAATTAGAGTGTTATTTTTGTATGTTTGTACGATAAATTTGAAAGACTACATAATGATCAACACTATAAGATACATAATTCCCGTCATTCTATGTCTTCTTTCGTTCTCCATCGAGGCCTCATCACAGAATCACGTCCAAAAGGCTGTGGAAAGCATGGTCCTCGAAGCTGTAGAAGACATGAATAACGGTTTCTTCAAGGAAGCATCAAAGACTCTATCGGAGGTCTTGACTATCAACCCGTCTTGCGATGCAGCGTGGTATTACATGGGGCAGCTGGCAATAGCAGATCACGACATCGAAAAGGCCAACCATTGCTATGCAAAAGCTGCTGAACTTGATCCGAACAATTTCTGGTACCGCTACAAACATGCAAAGCTCAACATGTATATTTCTCTACCTTTTGCAATAGAAAAGTATGAGAAACTTATAGAGGACTTTCCGGATAAAAGCGATCTATACCTGGAGATATTGGATCTGTATATTTCCGAGAAGGAATATGAAAAGGCATTGCAGACACTGACCAAGATCGAGACGATCTTTGGTGCAAGTGAACAGCTGGCCATATATGCTTACAGGATCTATTACACAATGGGACGAGAAGAGGAAGGAATCGAGTATCTGCGCAAGTACAACAGCACATATTCATCTCCTATCGTATTGACAGTCCTTGCAGAGTACGAGATGTCCATGATGAACGAAGATCTGACATTCGCGTATTTCAACGAAGCCCTTGACCTGGACCCTACATCTCCGGCAGCGTTGAGCGGAAGAGCTGAGGCATGCCGAATCTTCCGTCATTACGAAGACTACTTCCCGGCTCTGAACCAATACATCGAATGTACCAATGTTCCGGTAAAGGATAAGACAGACTATCTTAATGCTCTGGTGGAGCAGAGCGACCCGAAATTCATCCAGAGATTTCTTCCACAGATCGACACCACCATGATAAAGCTTGGTGAGACTCACCAGGGGGACAGTCTGGTATACAATCTCAGAGGTCTGTACTATTATTACACCGGAAGACTTGAAGAGTCTCATGACCAGTTCCGTGCAAACATGCTGAAATATCCGGAGAGTATCACTTCTGCAGCTAGTTATGTGGAGTTCTTGATGTATGCCGGAATGTGGAAGGAGCTCTCTTCTGAAGGAAGGAAAGCATACAAGGCATTCCCTCAAGAACTGACATTCCTGGAAATAGCCAGCATCGGAGACTATAACCTCGGAGATTATCACAAGACTTTGGAAGTCTGCGACCTGATCCTTGCTAAAGCACCTGCTGACAGTGCAAAGATTCTTAGGTCATGGTCAACGAAAGGAGACATCTATTTCATACTGGGAGACAGCAAAAGGGGATTCAAGGCATATGACAATGCTTTGAAGATCAGTCCTGACAACTTATATGTACTGAACAACTATGCATACTTCCTCAGCGAGGAAGGAAGAGACCTCAAAAAGGCTTATCAGATGAGCCTCAAGACAGTGAAGGCCGAACCTGAAAATGCAACGTATCTCGATACATTCGGATGGATACTATACCTCAGGGGAGAATATGCAGAAGCAAAAAAATACTTTAAGAAGGCGATGCAGCATGGCGGAAAGGAAAGCGCAACAATCCTGGATCACTATGCTGACGTCCTTTATGCCCTGGGAGAGTATGACTTGGCATTTGTGTACTGGAATCTGGCTACACGCAAGAATACAAATAATGACGTCCCTGGCCTAAAACAGAAAATCGAACAGAAAAGAAGAGAATCAGGACGATGAGAAAATTCATGAAAAATATCGTTGCCCTCGTTTCTGTAATATTGATGTTGGCAACATCTTCTGCCTTTGCACAGGATGTGTCAAAGCAGAAGAACAAGAAGGCACAGCTGGAAAAGGAGATCAAGCTGCTGGACGAGCAGATTGCCGGCATCAGAGAGCAGAGTGCTTCTACAACCACAAGACTTGAGCTGCTAAGAAAGAACATTTCAAACAGAAAGGAACTGGTGGCTGAGAGCGAAGCTCTTATCAGAAGCTATAATGACAGCATAAGAGTCAAGGACAAGGAGATCAAGACGCTTCAGAACGAGGTCGACACCCTCGTACTTTATTATGGAAAGCTTGTCCGCTCCGCATATAAGCATCGCAATTCAAAGGTGTGGTATCTCTATGTCTTTGCCAGCGACAATCTGGGACAGGCATTCCGCCGTGCAGCATACTTCCGAAACATTTCAGATCAGATCAGACAAGATGCTGCCAAAATCCGTGAGAAAGAGGCAGAGCTGGAGGTTCAGAGAGGCGCATTGAAGAAGCTCAAAACTAAGGCTGTTACAGCCAAGAACTCGTTGGTCAAAGAGCTTCAGGATCTTAGCGCAGACGAAAAGGAGGCAGACGATCTGATCGAGCAGCTAAAGGCAGACAGCAAGGCCATCGAACAGCAGATAGCATCCAAAAAGAAGGAGGTCGAGGCTCTGAATCGCGAAATACAGAGAAAGATAGAGGAAGCAAAAAGAGCCAAGAAGAAGTCGACTACTACAGCGAAAAGCGATCCTGTAAGCACAAAGCTCTCAGGAGACTTTGCCAACAACAAGGGCAAGCTTCCGTGGCCGGTGAAAGGTGCAGTCGTAGGCGATTTCGGAAAACGTTTCCACCCTGTACATAAAAACCTTGAGCTCCCGTCAAATGATGGAATTGACATCGCTGTAAATCCAGGAGAGTGCGTTCATAGCATCTTTGAAGGAACAGTGCTGGATATATTTGTCATGCCGTCGTATGGACAGTGCGTCATGGTACAGCATGGAGCAGCATACTATACCTTCTATTGCCGAATGGAAAACATTACAGTAAAGAAGGGAGACAAGGTAAAGGCAGGACAGACTCTTGGTCAGGTAAGCGCCCTCAACGGCATATCACAGCTGCATTTCCAGATCTGGAAGGACAATTCGCCTCAGAACCCAATTGATTGGTTAAGAATCAACTAGCAGATGATTATCAGGGTATTGGACATATTGGAAGAGACCATGGCAGATGGTCCGGGATTCCGCACATCGATATATTGTGCGGGATGCGGTCACCATTGCCAAGGCTGCCACAATCCTCAGTCATGGGACTTTGACGGCGGACGGGAAATGACGGTCGACGAGCTTCTTGACATCATAAAGGCTGACGAATTCTCCAATGTAACTTTTTCCGGCGGAGACCCGCTTTATCAGGTAGAAGCCTTTACTGAGCTGGCACGCCGCATAAAGGAGGAAACCGGCAAGAACATCTGGTGCTACACCGGCTTCAAATACGAGACAATCCTTGCCGACAAGCGCCTAAGCCAGATTCTCCCTTACATTGACACTTTGGTAGACGGCCCTTTCATTGAAGCACTCCGCGACCCTGAACTCCACTTCCGTGGCAGCTCCAACCAGCGCATCATTCACCTGACGGAGCTGAAAGACGATGCCATCCCTGGCACCGTCTCCATCATTCCATTCAAATAACTACTCAAACAGGTTCTGCTTGTCCAAGAAGCGATAAGATGCCGCTTCAGAGAGATGGGACGGAAGAATGTCCGGTACGCCGGCAAGGTCGGCTATTGTGCGGGCCAGCTTTATTATACGCGAACATGCACGTGCAGACAGCCCCATGCGCTCGATGATGCGCTCAAGCAAGGCCTTGCATTCTTCAGACAAAGGGCAGAACTTCTCTATCTGTCTGTTGTTCATCGAAGCATTGCAGAATATCCCCTCGTCAGCAAACCTTGCCTTCTGTATCTCCCTTGCCTTAAGGACTCTCGCAGCTATGGCCGCACTGGATTCTGCCGGTCTCCTGCTTACGAGCTTGCGGGCATCGACACGCGAAACGACCAGCTGTATGTCTATACGATCCATGATAGGGCCCGAGAGCTTCGAGATATACGCCAGTCTCTTGGATGGTGTGCATGTACAGCGGTCACCCTCTCCGTAATAGCCGCACGGACACGGATTGGTTGCCGCGATAAGCATAAAGTCCGCAGGATACTCCACTTTGGACTTAAGGCGTGAAATGGTGACCTTCCTGTCCTCCATCGGACCTCTCAAGGCCTCCATTATCTTCTTCGGAGTCTCACAGAATTCATCAGCGAAAAGGATTCCATTGTGCGCCAGAGAAATTTCGCCTGGCATGATATTGTCGCTGCCGCCTCCCAGAAGCGCTGCGAGCGATGCACTATAGTGCGGAGCTCTGAACGGCCTCTTCCTCATAAGCCCGCCGAGCGGATTGCCCTTCCCGGCCACAGAATATATCTTGGAAGTCTGAAGCGACTCTTCCAGACTCATCGGCGGGAGGATGCCGGCCATAGCCTTTGCCAACGAGCTTTTTCCACTGCCAGGGCTACCCAGAAGAATGGCGTTGTGGCTGCCAGCTGCCGCAATTTCAAGTCCACGTTTCGCAGCCTCCTGCCCTATGATCTCCGAAAAGTCCATAATGGAATTATCTTCCACCTGGTGTTCGATACAGACATCACCTGGAATTCTATTCTTTATATACAAGTCGGAACAATCCTCCTTATCGGAAAGGATACGCAGAACATCCTCAAGAGTCTCCACTCCATAGACGTCGATACCCGCATATTCCATTGCCTCCATGGCAGAATTCAGCGGAAGGATACATCCAGCCAGCGCCTCTCTATGAGCCAGCTCAACAATGGACAGAGCTCCCGGGATATCCCGGACGCCACCATCAAGACCGAGTTCTCCCATGACCAGAAATTTCTCTAGCAGGGGAAGGTCGCGCTGACCCGATGCGGCAATGATGCCAAGGGCGATGGGCACATCATAACCGCTACCTTTCTTATGCATGTCAGCTGGAGCTAGATTGATGACGATCTTCTTCCCCGGAACGCGGAAGCCCATGGACTGAAGGGCCGTAATGGTCCTGAGCAGACTCTCTTTGACCGCAGCATCTGCCAATCCGACAAGATGTATTCCTAATCCGGAGCTGATGTTTACCTCGACGATCACCGGTACTGCATCTATTCCGATACACTTGGCGCAAGAAATGTTGATAAGCATGATATCAATAATTTAAATTCATTGAACATGCTCAAAGCTTGGAATATATGCTGAATTATCGTTTAAAAAAGAGAAAAATGTGGTGAAATGCAGCTTTAAAATTTATTTTTAACACACTAAAAAAAGTATTTAGATAGGCAACGTCTTCTTTCTTAGCCACAATGCCGCGTCTTCTGAAAGAAGAGGTGATATTTTCCTATATACTCTTTCATTATATGAGTTCAGCCACGCCTTCTCCTGATCATCCAAAAGCTCTGCCAATACAGCCGAAGTATCGATATGGCATAGTGTCATGGTCTCAAAGTCGAGCCAGTCTCCGAACTCTGAGCTTCCAGCCTCACGACAGAGGACAAGGTTTTCATGACGGACACCATGCATGCCCTCACGATATAATGCAGGCTCATTCGAAGTCAGCATACCCGGAAGGAGCGGCTGAGGATTGTACTGATATCTTATAGACTGAGGTCCTTCGTGAACACAGAGATAATATCCAACTCCATGTCCTGTTCCGTGACCGAAATTACGTCTTGCCTTCCACAGAGGCATGCGTGCAAGGGCGTCTATCTGGCATCCTGCCGTACCGCGAGGGAACACAGCCATGGACAGATCGATCATTCCCTTCAGCACCAGCGTATAATCCTCCTTTTCCAGGAAAGAACAGTCGCCCATAGGAATTGTACGTGTGATGTCTGTAGTTCCAGTAAGATACTGTCCGCCAGAATCCACCAGATATAGTCCGCGTGGCTTGATGACCGCAGAATCTGTCTCTGACATACAATAATGCGGAAGTGCACCTGAAGGGCCATATGCCGAGATGTTCTCAAAGCTGTTTCCTCTGTATCCAGGGATCTCTGCTCGGAATGAAGTCAGCTTCTCTGAAGCCTCCCACTCCGAAACTTCTCTTCCTGTTGCGATCTCGCACTCGAGCCAATAGAGGAATTTCTCCATGGCAACGCCATCATCGATGAAGGTCTGGCGAAGGTGTTCGATCTCGCTGGATGTCTTGACTGCCTTCTTCAAAATCACCGGTGAAGTGCCACAGATCACCCCTCCCTGCGGGAAGGCCTTTTCTATATAGTTGTAGATATGTGAATTCAATGTTGAAGGGTCGACAAAGATAGTTCCGTCACACACTCCATCTCCCTCATCGGACAAGCCGCTGAAAATTTCATCGTATGACCATATCTGCACGCCGTCATTCTCCAATTCCTCGAAGCTGTCCCATGTGTCAGTATCATCCTCCTCATAAAGTCCCGGCTTCTTGACAAACCAACGGATATAATCCTGAGAAACAACAAGATATGATATCACGAGAGGATTATAATCGATGTCAGAACCACGCACGTTAAGAAGCCATGCGATCTCATCCAAAGAAGACAGCAGCATCTTGTCATATCCTTTCTCCAACATCCAGACACGCAGCCAACGAAGTTTCTCATCGCGAGATATTCCTCCGAAGCACTCCACATCCAGAGTTGTTATCGGAGTTACAGGACATGCCGGACGATCTGACCAAAGCTCTTCAAGAAGATCAGGAATATCGACAACAATTCCACCTTCACCTAAAGCAGCACCAAGCTCCTGAACCGCGTCTACGCTCTGACAAATGCCATCTATAGCCACAACCTTAGCCTTGCCGGCAAGCCATTCAGGAATGCTTACGGCACCTGGAACACGTGTCTTATGAAGCACTCCAGACGTTGCCTTCAGCTGAGATTCCGCCTGTATGAAATAACGTGAGTCCGTCCAGAGACCGACATGGTCTTCTGTCACGACAACATCTCCAGCCTCAGCAGTAAAGCCGATAAGCCACTCCACCTGACGCCATCTAGGGGCAGGATATTCACTACTGTGCGGATCACTACCACCCAGAACCACTGCATCCCAACCGTTACGGGACATCATTTCACGCAATTGCGCGACTCTGTCTGCATATATCGTTGTCATATTATTGATGATATTATATTGTCAGATATGAAAAACCTGTTTTCCGGAATACGGATCATTCCATCAGGCGCCGACACAAGGTTACCGCATCTGAACGCCTCCTCAAGCTGCTCCGTATCACTATTTGCTCTTAAAAATTCTTCGGAAATACCTGCAGATGTCCGCAGTCCCAACATTACCTTCTCCATGGCCAGCTGCTCATCAGTCAAAACCTCCGAGCCCTGCAAAGCAGAAAAATCTCCTTCCTTCGCCGCTTTCAGATATTGCCCTAAATCCGACTCATTCCATTGGCGCTTATACGACATCAAATAACTATGGGCGCCAGGACCAAGGCCGACGTATGGGTGATGTTTCCAATATGCGCTGTTGTGGACCGCCTCATAGCCAGGCTGGGCAAAGTTCGATATCTCATAATGATGATATCCTGCATCACGAAGCCTGTCGCAAAGCATTTCGTACTGTCGCAGGCACAGCTCCTCCGACGCCTCGCTCCACTGTCCTCTATCCACCAGCTGCGCCAAAGCGCTTCCCGGCTCGACCGAAAGCTGATATGAAGATATATGCTGAGGCACTCGTCCTATAGAAGATATGCCAAGGGCCTTCTCCAATGTCTCGTTCCACTGATCATCCGACAATTGGGACAGGCCAAAAATAAGGTCGATGCTTATATTGGAAACTCCGGCATTTTCAAGGATATGATAGGCCTTCCGGGCTGTCGCCGCATCATGTCTGCGGTTCATCCACTTCAGAATGCTGTCGTCAAACGACTGCACACCCATACTGATACGGTTCACTCCAAGCTGCAAAAGTCCCTCAACGAACACTTCTCCCTTCTGAACGATATCTTCCGGATTCACCTCCACAGTGAACTCTTCAAACAGACCGCCATGTCCATGCTCCCGGAGGGTCTGAAGCAGGTCTTCAAAAACATAAAGGGGCAGCACCGATGGGGTGCCGCCTCCTATATAGAGCGTATTTATATCTTCTGTTATCTCTTCTGCACGCTGAGCCGCCTCCTTTGAAAGCGCCTGCGAAAACTGAGCAAACTTCGACTGCTCATCCGCGCTGCACCTTGATGCAATCTCAGAATAGAAATCACAATATGTGCAGAAGCTCCTGCAGAAAGGTATGTGAACGTATATCACGGACTATCTGAACAGGATTTCTGTCGAACCTAGGAAGGTGTTTCTTGCATAAACCTTAACGGTATAAACACCTTTCACATACTCTTCAATATCATTAAGATAGATACCGAGGTCAACTGCCGCACCCTGATAATCAACCTCACGGGATGCTGAACTCTGCATCTTCTCACCCTTATACTCGAATGTCTTTGTGTTTCCATTGTCGAGAAGCACTCCATTTGGATCTGTTACACATACGTATACTGTAACGGCTCCTTTGGCAGCAAGGTCATTCTCACCCAATGTGAGAGTTGTAAGAAGATAATCTACCCTTGTGCTTCTGTCAGTCGGCTTGTCTGATTTATTGAAGGCCTCAGTCTTGAGTCCGTATGCTTTAAGTACAGAATTCGCTGAGATCTGTCCTGAAAGCTCTGAGACTGTCTTTGAGAGTTCCTCTGTCATCTTCTTGCTGGCAGCTGCCTCCTGACGGGCAGCAGCAGCGGCAACGGCAAGCTTTGTATTCTCCTTCTGGAGAGAGTCGATCTGCATGATATATCCTCTCATGATGGTTCTGAGAGTTCCCAGCTCCTTCTGATACTGCTTGATGGTCTCATTGCTTACCTGACGCTCGTGCTTGAGCTTTGACATCAGGAGCTCCACCTCTACTCGAGACGAGTCCAACTGCAGAGTAATGGAATCATAGTCCTGCGACAAGCCTGAGTATGCCTCCTGAAGCTGCAGGAGATCCTGCATGCTTGCAGCAAGCTCGGCCTTTCTTTCCTCAAGCTGCAACTCATTTTCCTCGTTGAGCTGCCAGATGTACCACAAAGCACCACCAAGAACAAGAGTGATGAGAATCAAGATGATCACAAGTACTGTTGACTTACCGCCACCAGAGGTAACATCCTCATTAAAAGTATAATCTTCCATCGTTTCGATCCTTTTATTGTAACTAAAGTACAAAGATAATAAAATATCGGATTTTTGTTATATTTGTCGCCTGAGATACAAAATTAAAGCCATTAAAACCACGAAAAAATGAAATATATAGTTCGCGCAATCAAATACTTCTTCTATTTTGCATTCATCACTGCACTCATCCTGTTCATCCTTGTATACCTCGGTATGGCAGACAGCGACATCGAAAGCAATTTTGTCGGCGGATATAATGCATTCTGGAAGATGGGCCTGTTCTTCGCTGCAGTAGCTGCATTCTATCCTAAATTCGCATTCATCAACCGCAAGCTCTACATAGATGCTTCTGTTGACATCAAGGATGAAACCATCCGTTATTTTCAGGACCGCAGATATGAGCTTGAAAGCCAGGACGGCGACAATATGACATTCCGCATCAAGGGAGCCGGACCAAGACTTATAAAAATGTGCGAGGATAGAATCACTATCACCCGCACACTAGATGGATATTACATGGAAGGTCTTCGCAAAGATGTGCTCAGATACGCTTCCGGTCTGGAATATAAATTTCAGGCTCCTGAGAACTAAGCCTCTTTGTTGAGCATTTTGGCGGCTTCGGCCAATGCCTCATAGAAATCTTCTCCGAAGTAACGTTCGATAGGTTCGCGTAGGAATTCATATACGCGAATCTTTTCTTTTTTACCCTTGGCAAAAGCATCCTGGCAGATGTGCCAACGATGAAGGTTCAATGCTCTTGTGCCATTGCTCAACTGGGTGATACGGATCGGATAAAGCCAGCAGGAAATAGGCTTGCGGAAGTCTCCTTTGCCCTGAAACCAGCAACGCTCCATTGAGCAGAAGCAGTTTCCGTTCTCGTCAAAGAGAGTATAGGCACACTCCTCGCTGTTTGGTACAAGCGGAGTGACCATGTCTCCATCCATATCGATCTCATAGAAGCCCTTATTGGCGACCGCAGCACGTCCCTCATCAGACATGAGAGGGGAAAAGATATTATAGTTCTTCTCGATCGCTTCGGCCTCACACTCTTCCATAGGGGCACCGCTGTCTCCGATTACACAGCAGCAGCCTTTGCACTTCTCATAGTCACATGCAAAGTATTCTGTCAGGATTTCCTCTGAAACGAGGCAGTCGTCGATCTGAATGATTGTTCCGTGGTACATACTGAATTATTTCTTTGTAATTATATAATCTATTCCGGCTCCTTTGTGAAGCAGCTTGAAGACATCATGAAGCATCTCCTGCGAGACCGCGTCTATCTTGGCGGCATATCCGCTTGTAAAATCCTTGCCTTCCAGATGGCGGAGAGGAATCACTCGTAGCCAATATTCCGGACGCTCAAGATGTAGTGCATATGTATTCTTTACGTATTCCTTGTATGCCGTCAACTCCTCTACAGTTATGTTTTCCTGGCACTGAGCCAACATTTCTTTCACGCAAGCGATCTCTTCACGGCCACACTTTCCAGACAACGTCACCATCATGCTGAAGCGCTCATCAGGATAGATTCCTCTTGTGAACGCAAGATCAGCGGAAAGACCTTTGGCCTCAAAAGCGCTTTGGAGTCTACGCTTGAATATCTTCATCGCGATCTCTGTTGCAAAATGATTTGCAGAAGTCATTGATATCGGAGTCGTGATGACAACATAAGCACCCTCTTTCTCTCCTTCGACATTATATGAGAACCATCCTGTCACCGGATGATAGTGAATCGAAGGTCTTCTTGACGCAATGTTTCTGACCCTGAAGCCTCCCACATACATCTGGAGCAGTTTCTTCAACTCAGTTTCATCCATATCGCCGATGATGACAAGCATACCGTCGTTCATCTTTGAGGTCAGGTAAGAAAACAGCTTGTCGGCTTTCTCAAAGGTGTTCTTTCCGACTCCATCCTCTGTCTTGAACAGCGTATAGTTATATCCAGGACACAGAAGTCCATCCAAAACGGCCCTCATGTCTGCATTCTTAAGCATAGACTGGCGAAGGTCCTCACAGCGTGAGTGGAAATCCAGTTCGACCGGATCCGGACGGCGTTCGTTTGCAACGGCAAGAAGCGCCTTGATCATCAACGTAGCATTTCTGTTCTCCACCTGGCCTGAGATGACAGTGTTCAAAAGGCCGACCTTTGTGTTCAAAGTCATGCCTGAAAGGTTCAGGACATCCTTGAAATAAGAACCTTTCATACCTGAAATCCAGCAATGGTCCAGATATTCGGACATATATGCGCCTTCGCCGCTTTCGAGATTTTCAATATTGCCAAAGCCACCATTCAGTGACATGGAATAATAGAGCTTCTTGGCGGTGGGCATCTTCTTGTATATCACCTTGAAGCCGTTGGCGAATGTCCAGACGACGCCTCCAGAGAAGCTATCCTTTTTCAACGAACGAAATTTCATTTTGATGTTTTGACCCGGCAGGGCAAGCGTATCATTCTGAAGAGCGGCAGAAGACACGACTTCAATGGTATCTGACGGCACATCAATATCTATCAGCGCAGAAGTAATGTCGGTAAACATGCCTTTACGCTTCATTCCCGAAATATCCTTGGATTCCAGATATGCAAGACGCTCCTTGTCAGATGACAGAGGACGATTATATAGGAACGCATCTCTACACAGACGGGTATATTCTGCATTGGTCCTATCTACTCGGCCAATGGAATTTTCCAGTCCCGAGATATACGTCTTCTCTGCAAGCAGGAAGTCATTGAAATAGATGTTGCCTTGATTAAGGAAGGACAGCACAGACGCTACCGCATTCTGCGCTTTCGCCGCATTCTCCTGAGCGACGGTCACATCGAAAGAAAAGCAATCATGAGTAAATCCGCTGGTACAGCTGTCATGATAATACGAGACATCAGCATATGGTATATCCTGCTTACGAAGCGTGCGCTTTATCAGCATGCTCGCCGCCTCACCAAGCTCCCATGTCGCTTTCTCATAGACCATAGACTGGATAGTGTTCGCATTCTGTGTCGGGATGCGTGGTGCCTGCCACTGGAAATGCACAGTCGAAAGACCTTTCTGCGCATCTGCACTGACAGTCGCAGAGACCTTTCCATTTCCGTTCCAGATATATTCCGGCATGGCCGATGGTACAGAAGAGTCGACCATCAGGGCCATATACTTCAGCTTTGTCATGACTGTCGCAGCGTCGATGTCGCCGCTGATGACGATAGCATAATCAGCCGGTCTCTTGTCTGCCTCAACCCTACGCATCAGATGCAGAAGCAGAGTGTCTACAATCATGTCAGATGAGACTATCACATTCTCCTGTGTACAGACCAGCTCATTACCCTCATAATCTCTTCTCAGCAAGGTAAAATCTGCAATCTGTCTGCAGTACTTGTTTTCAGTCAGATAACACGACAGTCCGTTGGAAAACACACTGCTATGAATTGCCGGATCCTGAGGAAGCAACGGCAGAGTCTGCGCAAACGACACCGCTGCGCTCAACACACCTGCCAACATGGCAAACATCTTAAGTAGTCTGACTTTCATAATTTTTCCCCAATACGAATGCAAAAATACAATATTTTTTGCTACTTTTGCATGAATGAGCGTTCACAGAAATTAATCTTAAACTAATAAAACACAAAATGAAGAAAATCGTATCGCTTTTCGCAGCTGCAGCTATGACAGTTTCGGTTGCATTTGCACAGGACATCAATTCCGTAACTGATACATTCAACAACGGTATGATGGAGCTCAACATGGGTAATAAAGAGGGCGCGTTGGAGTATCTCCAGCTTGCACTTACTGAGGCTGAGGCTCTTGGTGAGGCAGGTAGCGAAATTGCAGAGAACTGCAAGGCGACTATTCCTCTTCTTATGATTTCTATCGCTAAGGACAACATCAGTGCAAAGAACTACGATGCTGCTTCTGCCCTTCTTGCAAAGGCACAGGACGCTGCTGCTCTCTATGGTGACGAGGAAAAAGCAGCTGAGGCAAAGGCTCTCGAGAACCAGGTGCTCATGGCACAGGCAAACGACCTCCTCAAGGCTAAGAACTATGTTGGCGCAATCGCAGTTTACAACGAGATCATGGCAGCTGACCCAGACAATGCTATGGCAGCTCTCCGTCTCGGACAGTGCTACGCAGCAACAGGAGACGTTGCTAAGGCAGAATCTGCACTTGCTATTGCAGCAGCAAACGGTCAGGAAAAGCAGGCTAACAAGCAGCTCTCAAACATCTATGTAAAGAAGGCAGCTGCTTCACTCAAGGCAAAGAAGACTCAGGAGGCTTACAATTATGCACTCAAGTCAATCGAGTACCTTGAGAACGGTACAGCTCTTAAGATCGCTGGTCAGACAGCTATGACACTTGGCAAGACAGCTGAGGGCGTAGAGTATCTTAAGAAATATGTAGAGGTATCTCCAAATGCATCAGATGCAAACCAGATGAGATTCAACATCGCAGCAACTGCACAGAAGCTCGGTGACAAGGAGACAGCTAAGAATTACTACGAGCAGCTCCTCGGCGACCCTAAGTTTGGTGCAGCTGCAAAGCAGCAGTTCGAGGCTCTTAACAAATAATCGGCGTGAAGCAACTTGAACTGCTTGCTCCGGCAAGAGACACATCTATCGGCATCGCAGCAATCGACTGCGGTGCCGATGCTGTGTATATAGCCGGTCCACAGTTCGGTGCCCGTCAGGCAGCTGGAAATGAGATTGAAGAGATCAGAAAGCTGTGTGACTATGCCCATAGATTCGGAGCGCGAATCTTTGTCACTCTCAATACAATCCTTTACGACAGCGAGCTCGAGGCCGCATACAGACAGATGCTGGCTGTGCAGGAGGCAGGAGCAGACGCTGTGATCGTGCAGGATCTTGCCATCGTGAAGATGGCTGCATGCGGAATCGGAGACTTCAAGTCCGAATTCCGTCTTCCGCTACACGCCTCCACCCAGTGCGCCATAAGGACACCGGAGCAGGCAGCATTCCTTGAAGGTCTCGGATTCTCAAGGCTTATTCTTGAGCGAGAACTGTCACTCGATCAGATAAAGGCAATACGCAATGCTGTAAGCTGCGAACTTGAGTTCTTCGTTCACGGAGCGTTATGTGTATGCTACAGCGGGCAATGCTACCTTTCTGAAAAGATTGCCGGCAGAAGTGCCAACAGAGGCGCCTGCATTCAGGCATGCCGATCGCTATACGACTTGACGGATGTCAACGGAAAAGTACTGGTGAAAAACAAGGCACTGCTTTCTTTGAAAGACTACAATCTTCGAAATCGAATCGAAGAGCTTGCTCAGGCAGGCATCACTTCATTCAAGATCGAAGGAAGACTGAAGAATGAATCTTATGTCAGAAATGTCGTAAGAGATTATTCCATCGCCCTCGACGAAATCGTATCAAAACGTGCCGGGGAATATGTCAGAGGTTCGTTCGGTAAGGTCACAGGAGGCTTCATACCTGACACCCGCAAGACATTCAACAGAGGATATACGGAACTATTCATCGACGGGAAAAGAGGTTCATGGGCTTGTCTTGATGCAGCAAAGTCCATGGGAGAAGAGATCGGCAGCGTGACAGCTGTCGGAAAAGATGGCATCCAGGTACGCTTGGCCAACCGCAACACTGTCCTCAACAATGGTGACGGGTTCTCATTCGTTGCAAAAGACGGCAGCGTATGCGGATTCCGCGGTGACGTCTGCGAAGGCAACCGCATCCGTTGCAAGCTCGTGCCGGGCCTCGTATCCGGAGTCCGCCTGTTCAGAAACATGAATACCGCTTTCGAGAAGGAAATCGAAAGAAGCAAGTGCACCCGCAGCATTGACGCAGAAGTGTCCTTGCATTTTACAAAATGCGGCAGTAACTGGAGTCTGACTGTCGGATGTCTGACAGAAGACGGAAGAAATGTCCGCATGTCAATAGACGCAGGAGATCAGGAGGCCCTCAACCAGCAGAGAATGGAGGAGATCCTGAAAGGCCAGTTCAACAAGACCGCCAGCACATATATTTTCAAGGTAAAAGAAATTCATGCCGAGGATGGACTTCCGTTCATGGCCGCAGGATCGATCAATGCCATCAGAAGAGATCTGGCTCAGCTACTTGACGAGCAGAAGTGCATTAAAAGAGACCTCCTTTTGAGAGAGATTGAGAAAGTACCGGCAGTTGGCGTGACCCAAAAAGAGATCTCTTATAAATCAAACATATCAAACAAAATCTCCGAAGGAGTATATCTTAGCGCAGGAGCAGAACAGATCGAGGAAGCATTCGAACTTTCACACGCATCAGGTGCAGAGCTGATGCGCACAAAATACTGCATCAGATACGAACTCGGGATGTGCCCGATACACCAGAAAGCCCAAGCATCCGGTCCGCTTTACCTGCTTAACAACGGTCAGAAATTCGCGCTGCATTTCGATTGCAAGAACTGCGAAATGACCCTCACAGAGGCTTAGTACTCATCAACGGCAAAAGTAAGGTCTACGTCTCCAAAGTGGCCCACCTTGCTGCTGTTTGCCTCCAGCCAGTCCCAAGCCAGTCGTCCTCTCCAGACAACATCATCCCATGACTTCACCGGTATTGACAGCTCAATGCCGTAGCTTTTCGAGGCGATTCGCACAAGGGCTGTACACTTCCAGTCTGTCCATGTGCCGCCATCATCTTCCGTAACCATGAAGGCGCAATGAGTCATCTGCTCGGACCAATCCGATATCAGCATAGCATTCAAAGGTATCGTTTCACCCTCCTGGTCTCTCTTGACAACAACCATGAAGTCCGTCACCTTGGGATTATATAGTTTCAGCTCTGCTTCTGTAGTTGCAGTAAAGTCCTTTACCGAGCCTATCTTCACGAAAAACTCCGATGCGCCGGCAAACCAGCAGTCATAATTACGCCTCATCATGAAATCCTTCAGTACAAGCGCCTTTAAAGGAGCTTTTGTGCGAGGGGCAGATGAGGGCTGTACAACTATTGACCCGCCGCCTTCTCCCCAGTTGGGGTCTTCCTTTCTCAACATTTCCAAAGTCTTGTAGGCAGCATCTGAGTTCCTGTTTATCACCCATACAGGAGACGTTCTTGCAATCTGCTCATCCACAATTACCTCTTCTACCGAGCGGTTTCCATCCTGATCTACACTTATACGATAGCCGATGTTCACATCAGAATCATCTTCAGGATCAAACGTGATTATAGGCAACGATGACCTGTCCCAACTGTCAGAATAGGGCCAATAGATCTGTATGTCAGAACGCACTAGCTCATCCAGCCATCTCTGAGGATCGGGGAAGCTACCAGAAGACTTTGTCGAAAGCAGATGCTCTTGAATCAGCGAACGCAAAGGCTTCTGGTATTTTTCTGCAGAGCGAGTCTGTGCAGAATCTCCGACCCCGGAACCTGGACTCTCAAATAATAACTTCATGGTATACTCCTCGTCGTACCCATTCCCTGATGACGCAGACACAGCATCATGCACCTCATGCATGTGACATTGCTGGATCGGGATTCCAGCAAACACCTGTGCCACTTCACTCAATTCCACATAACGCTCCTGATCAACATGCTTGACGGGATCGTTATCCACTGTTTCACACGACACCAACACACTAGTCAGCACCATTGCAGAAATTAAAAGTCGTCCATACCTTTTCATAACCCTATTGTTTAACTCGATGCAAAGTTCCGAAGACTTATCCGCGTAACAAAAAAGTACGCGGATAAAGTCAAAAAAAGCCCCCTGACATACGTCAAAGGGCGATTTAGAGGTCAAAATTTGTTGAATTTTTATAAAAAATCAAACAAATTTTCCTAAGATTTACTTATGAAAACTGACAAATCTGTCTCGATCGTTGAGATCAAGGATGATATTGACGTCTGCAAAGCCTGCTGCGCGAAATACCTCTGCAGTCTGAGGGCCAAGAGCTTCGTTGATCTCAACAATACCATATCCTCCGGGCCTGAGCAGCACAGACGCCCAACGGGCCACTGCGCGATAGAACAACAACGGGTCTTCATCTGAGACAAACAGCGCCAGATGCGGCTCATGTTCGAGAACATTCGCTCTCATAAGGGCCTTTTCAGAGTCCATCACGTACGGAGGATTGCTGACGATGAGATCAAATGATGATGCCGCAAGCTCTGAAGGGATCTCTCCCAGCACATCAGCCTTGAAGAACTGTACTGCTGATGCTCCTGTCTGCGTCATCTCGCGAGTAAAATCCTGCGAACCGGCGACGGCTAAGGCCCCTTCTGAAATATCCACAGCACAGACATCTGCACCAGGCATCTCCAATGCCAAGGTCCAGGCAATGCATCCGCTTCCGGTGCACATGTCCAGAACCTTTGGCTTTGAACCCTTAGGAATGAAGTTCACAGCATCGCGACAAAGCACCTCCGTCTCAGGACGGGGGATAAGCACTGATGGATTGACATTGAAGTCTCGTCCATAAAAGTGCGCCTTATCTATAATATATTGAATAGGCTCTCCTGACGCCATACGGTCAAATGCACCCAAGGACTCCTGGGTAACTTCAGGAGAAACCTCATAAGAAGGCTCCAGAATATGAGTCAACCTCCTTATTCGATGAACATCCTCAAGATACAACAGGACCATCTCACGCGCTTCCCTATCCGGGAATGTCGCCGAGATGGTCTCCATACCTTTATTTATCAGTTCTCTGATATTCATGCAACTCGCAATGACGTGCAGAATTATGCGTTTTCGATGACGGTCGAAAGGAAGTCGGTCATTGACAGACCAGCAGCGCGTACCATCTGAGGCACAAGCGAAGCTGATGTCATTCCTGGAATTGTGTTCACTTCAAGGAAGTACAATCCCTCTTCTGAGCTGATATAGTCTACTCGAACAAGACCTGCACAGCCGAGGTGGCTATAGATCTTCT
>JAEIGA010004549.1_pt1 | contig 21437 bp, 12 predicted proteins | sample 9270691 | NCBI WGS metagenome assembly JAEIGA01 (sample SAMN17057246, study PRJNA624740) | gut metagenome | biome: biome; isolation source: fecal sample | host: Bos grunniens | place: China: Xizang | collected 2019 | reverse complement strand
CATAATCCGGACGGAAACGGTACATGTATATACGTCCGTAATCCTTCAGTTCCTGAGCGAATTCCTTTGCCAGCACTGCATGATGCTCTGCAGGGAAATATCTGAGCGCATTCTTGATTGCCAGTACCTTTTCCTCCTCGCTGAGGATTTCCTTGCGCTTAGGGGCGTGGCTGACTGTTGTGTCGTATGGTTTTGGCTCCGGAAGAATCGCCGGAATACCACCTAAAATGTCTTCGTGGAAATTGTTCATTGTCGCAGTTAACTTTATGAATCTCAATGTCTTGTGATGATATGCCTGCCGTCCTTTCTGGGCAGGCATGTTGTGCTATTCTGTTGAGTGTTAGAGGTTTAGGTGCGGGTTAGATCTTGCTGTAGGTAATCTCCAAAACTTCTGCTTCAAGAGCAACCGCCTGAGCAGCGATCTCTGCAGCCTCTGCGCAAAGTCTGTCGGCTGCTTCGCGGTCAGCAAGACCCGCAGCATTGATGCGTACATTCAGCTGAGCACCGAGGACAGCAGAACGAGCGGCAAGAGCGCCAACACCTGCATCCGAAACAGAATTAGGATTACCCTCGGCAGCCATAGCCTTCACGATAGGGAAGACCTCAAGTGCAGCTTTCATTGTCTTGAGCGGAACCTCAGTTGCGTAGAGTGTTGCAGCCTCGAGAGCAGCGGCACGTGCAGCCTTCTCCTCCTCAGAACCCTTAGGCATTCCGATGGCCGCCATGATTTTGTCGAATGCAGCAGTGTCCTCGTCAACGAGTGCAAGGAGACGGCGCATTACATCCTGTCCCTTGTCAGCCCAGTCAGAGAATTCCTTCCAACGTGCATCCCAGCCTGCCTTATGTGAAGAAAGGTTGGCAACCATAGTTCCGAGAGCAGCACCGAGGGCACCCATATATGCTGAAATCGATCCGCCACCTGGAGCAGGGGACTCTGAAGCAGTCTCAACAGCAAAGCCCTTGCAGGTCATACGGACGAGTCTTTCACGTGCGGCAACCTCTGCAGGATCCTCGATAAGGAACTCTACAACCTTTTCGCGTGGGTCAAATGGCTTGAGGTCATCAAGTCCCATAGACTTCACGGCAATCTTCATAATCTCATCCTCCGATATACCTGTCGAGCGCTGCTGCTTTTCAAGGAAATAGCGTCCTGCCTCAATGAGGGTTCGCTTAGGGACGAGACCTACGATCTCAGTTCCGGTTACACGAAGCCCACGAGCCTGAGCAGCTCTGCACACTTCGTCAAAAGCAACGTGGAGTGGGGTAGTATTGATGTCTGTGATATTCATTGACACCTGTGCGATGCCATATTCATCAATGAACCATCCGATTGCCTTGCAACCTTTAAGGGTACCCGGAATCATGACAGTCTTTCCCTCGGAGTCCTTCACGATCTTTCCTGTGATCGGGTTGCCCTCTCTTTTCGGACGTCCCTTTTCACGAACATCGAATGCGATTGCATTTGCACGGCGGGTTGAGGTCGTATTGAGGTTATAATTGACAGCGATAAGGAAATCTCGAGCGCCTACGTTTGTTGCACCAGCCTGGGCTGCGCGTTCAGTATAACATCCCGGACCAAAATCAGGCTGGCGTGCAGGATCGCTCATCTTTTCCGGAAGAGCTTCATATTCGCCTGCGCGGCAGACTGCAAGATTCTTGCGCTCAGGTTTCTGGGCAGCAGCCTCATAGCAGTAGCAAGGAATCTCAAGCTCAGTGTAGATGCGCTCGGCAAGCTTGCGGGCAAGTTCTGCGCACTCGGCAAGTGTGATGCCTGAAATAGGAATAAGCGGAAGTACGTCCGTGGCTCCTGAACGTGGATGAGCCCCGTGATGCTGACGCATGTCGATAAGCTCCCCGGCCTTCCTGACACCCTGGAATGCAGCCTCAACCACAGCCTCCGGGCTTCCTACGAAGGTTACCACTGTCCTGTTTGTCGCCTCTCCGGGATCTACATCCAAGATCTTGACTCCACCTGATTTTTCAATTGAAGCCACAATAGCATTTATGACTTCCATATTGCGTCCTTCACTGAAATTAGGCACGCACTCGATGATTCTTTCCATATATGGTTGTGATAGTTTTGTGTGATTTCCAAACAACCTATAAAGGTATGGATTTTCTCCGAAGATACAATGTGGTTATTTTATTTTCTTGATTTTCTTTGGGGAATGTACTGTCGCTGATCTGCCGTACAATCTTCGGTAGTTCACAATTTTCAAATCGAATGTCACAATATTCAATAATTAAATATACTTAACTGCCTATCTTTGTAACTATCAATTAACCGTTATCTATGAGAAAACTGTTCTTTCCCATTCTGCTTTCTTTTGTCCTGATGTCGTGTGTGAAAGGTGGTTACGAAAATCTCCTGCCGGACGATGTCGCCGTATATGCCGACTCTGTGGCTTACTATAGGACCCAGGGAAGGAATCTGCGCAACTCGGGCAACTACAATGCAGCCTTGACCCATCACAGGCGCGGACTTGAGATTGCTGAAGAAATCCGTGACACTCTGGAAGTAATCCAGGCACTCAACAATATCGGCACTGTCTATCGTCGCATGGGACTGCTCGATGAGGCTGCTTCGTGGCACTATCGCGCGCTGACATGGTGCGAGGAATGGAGCGACTCCACCAGTACCGTCGCTTTGAAGAACAGGGTGGTGTCGTTGAACGGAATCGGAAATGTCCACCTGTCAATGGGAAACAGTGACATTGCGATGGAATCCTTCCGGGAGGCACTAAAGGGTGAATCCAAGTTAGGCAGTGCCACAGGCCAGGCCATCAATCATGCAAACATAGGTGCATTGTTCGAAGAAAAGGGTCAAACGGACTCTGCCCGTCATCACTATACAATGTCTTTGAAATTCAATGAGGAGTCTGGGAACGTGCTGGGTATGGGATTGTGCGCAAATCATTTCGGACGACTCGCTGAAAATGAGGGAGACTATGCCGGTGCTTTCCTTGAATATGAAAAGGCCTATGGACTCCTCAAGGGCGGCACGGATACCTGGCATCTTCTCTCGGCATCTACCTCCCTGTCAAGGGTGAGCCTCAAACTCGGTCGTAATGATTATGCGACCCGCTATCTAGATGAGGCTATGGATATGGCGGAATCGATAGGTTCAATGGCCCATCTGTCAGACATCTACACCCAGAAATATACTCTTGAGAAGAGTCGCAACAACTATCGCTATGCTCTTCATTATCTCGAAAAGGCTGCGGAGGCATCCGACAGTCTCGCCAAGGAAAGAAACGAGACCGAAATCTACAAGCTGCGTTCTGAATATGAGAAGGAAAAGAATCGTACAGAACTCAGACATCTGAGACAGATGCATCAGCAGGAGGCTCATAGGAACAGAATGTTTCTTGTCAGTGCTCTTGTCATTCTCCTTCTGGCGGCAGTGGCGATCGCTGTCTTAGTGTATGCTCTATGGTTGCGTTCCCGTAATCATAAGATGCTTAAGGAACTGGATCAGACACGAAATAATTATTTCACCGTCATGGCACATGAGTTCAGGACTCCGCTGACTGTGATTATGGCTGCTGCCCGCAGTCTTGGGGCAAATGCGGCCGATGAGGTGGCGGTGAAGGAGGATTCGAAGGATATACTCGTTCAGTCCCAGGAACTGATGACTCTTGTGAATCAGGTCCTTGAAGTTGCGAAAATGACTTCAGGCATAGCTCCTGCTCCGGTTTGGAGAAAGGGGAACGTGGCTGCATATGTAGCTTCAATATGCGGGAGATACGCCCGTTATGCAGAGGAAAAGGATGTCATGATTGTGTGCGAGCCTGCTGAAATTTATATGGATTTCGTTCCAGACATGATTCTTAGGATAGTGAGGAATCTGCTTTCAAATGCCATCAAGTATTCAAAACGCGGGGGGGGGAAGACTGTGGTAACTGTAAAGATGCAGAGCGTAACAGATCGTGGACAGGAATGCTTCAGGATGGATATATGCGACAACGGCATAGGTATGAGCAGGCAGCAGGTGGAAGATATTTTCAAGCCGTTCTATACTGCGTCATTAGGAGTGTCGGATATGAGTACGGGAATGGGAATGTCCGTGGTGAAACTTGCCGTGGAGTCTATGGATGGAAACATTCAGGTGAATAGTGTATATGGAGAGGGTTCCGAGTTTACAATTCTGATACCAGTCCGTCACGACAGGGCTGTCGGGAATTGTACGGAAGTCTTGTCTGAAGATAAGCTGTCAATCGGCAGTCCAGAAGCTGCGTCTGTGCAGGAAAATGATCTGGTTCAGGACGCCGAATCTCCGAGGATCCTCATCGTTGAAGACAGACCGGAAGTTGCCCGCTGGGAAATGCGTCAGTTAGAAAAAGGATACTCGTTCTATTTTGCTTCCGACGGAGCCGAGGGATTCAGAAAGGCAGAAGAGATTGTGCCGGACCTTATCATAACCGATGTGATGATGCCTGTCATGGACGGTCTTGAATTCTGCCGGAAGGTGCGTTCATCAGAACTTCTTTCGCATGTGCCTGTGATAATGGTTACTGCAAAGGCTGAGCAAGAGGACCGCCTTAAAGGATTGGAAGCCGGTGCTGACGCCTATCTTGAGAAGCCATACGACGAAAACGAACTGTCTGTGCGTGTACGAATGCTTCTGGAACAGAGGATGATTCTTCGCCGCAGATATGCATCCGCAGAAGAGGAAGTTGTTAGGAACGACGATCTCAACCTTGCGGACAAGGCATTTCTTGAGCGTTTCACGACTGCTCTCGATAAGGCTTTTGAGGATGGAAAAGTCGATTGTGAGGATCTGGCTTCCGTGCTTTGCATAGGACGAGTCCAGCTTAACAGAAAGATGAAGGCGATAACCGGTCTAAAGACTACAGAATATATTCTCAATGTCCGTATATCCAGGGCAAAGACACTTTTAGAGACTACAGACCTGTCAATCGGAGAAGTTGCTCTCAAATGCGGTATTGAAGATGTCGGCTATTTCAGTACCCTGTTCCGCAAGAACACAGGCATGACTCCGTCCGCATGGAGGAAGAAATAATGTTTTTCGCAGTCATATAGGCATAAAGTCACAATTTTACAATTCAAGGTCACTATAATACAAGCCCGAAAGCCCGTGCTCTGCTAAATTTGTAATCATTGGCAGGGCTGACAAATGTCTCTGCGCACATAAAGACTGCATATCAACTCAAACAACAAAAATTTAATGCCATGAAAGAGAAAATCTATGAGACTCCACGCATCGTGGAGATTGGAATCGTTGCCGAGCAGGCTGTGCTGACTAACAGTCTTCCGGATTTTACTGACGGAGGTGAACTTTAATATGAAAGGAGGAATAGTATGAAAAAGTATTTTATCTCGATGGCGTGTATGCTTACCGCCCTCGTGTCATGTCAGAAAAATGATAATGTTGAACAGGCTCCAGAGGCAAATCAGCCGATTAAGATGACTCTTACTGCTACAATCGGCAATGATGACACAAAGGTGTCATATCAGGATGTAGATAATACTCTCAAGACAGTTTGGGATCTATATGACAAAGTTTCTGTTCTGTCCTTGGATGGCGGCGGCAACGTGTTGACAAACGACGTTTTCACGGCTGTTTCTGCAGGAAAGAGTGCAGATTTTGAAGGAACATTCAGCAATGATCCTGCTACTGCGTCAGTGTGGGTATTTTATCCTGCGTTGACTGAAGGAAAAGGAACTGAAGAAGAACCATGGCAGATGCCGAAAGCAAATTCATACGATGAATATGGTGTGCTGTATAATGTGAAAAAAGGATCATCTTATCTGAACTTCACTGCTGATAGCCAGCTCCAGAAAGAACTGGGATCTCTCTCTGATCTTGAGCAGTTTATGGTCATGTCAGGACAAGCCGATATTCAGAAGTTGTCTGAAGCTAAGTTCGATGTAAAGCTTTTGCACCGCTCATATGTTCTTAAGGTTTCATTGACATTGCCGAAGAGTGGTCTGACAGTGCGTTCTCTTACAATATCTGCAAAAGCATCAGATGAAATCAATGGTGTTGCAGTCTGTGGATCGGGATGGACGGATGTAAAAACACCTGAAATCTTTCCTGGTGGTTGGAATACATCATGGACGATGAATTTTGGTGCGGATGTGGACGCAGGCAAAGGAACCGGACTCTTGGTTGAAGATAACACTCTGACGACTTATATTGTGGCTCATTCCGGAGCTTCGTGGAACTATGTTGTTCAGGATACCAGACAGTATCAGTTGACAGAAGGGGACTATTTAAAAATTACAGTCGATGCCTTGGATCAGGGAGAAATATATGAATGTGCCCTTGACAGAAGGGATATCACCAAGACCACTGTTCTGGAAAACGGCAAGATGTACCGCCTGTCCGCAACCCTTGAAAATTAGCTCTTCGGATATTTAAAATAAAAATCGGGACTGACTATTTTGATTTTAGTCAGTCCCGATCAGTTTTAGTTCCAGTTGAGAACCAAGCGGATTCCAGCATATGATGAACTTCCTGTTGCAGATGAACTCGTTCTGTAAATGTTGGTGCAATAGTCTGCAGAATTAGTATAGTTTCCTCCTCTCTTGACCATATATGTCTGACCAGACTCAGGGCCTACGCAAGGGTCTGTCTGAGGGGCGATTGGATAAACATCATAGTAGTCTTTTACATATTCCTCCACGTTACCGCTCATGTCGTAAAGACCTAATTCGTTTGCTTTCTTCTGCTTGACATTTTGTGTGGCAGAGCAGTTACTGTAATACCAGCCGACATCATTCAGATTGTCGCTGCCTGCATATTTATATCCTTTGCTCATCTGTCCGCCTCGGGCAGCATATTCCCATTGTGCTTCAGTCGGAATGTCAAATGTCGTGTTGAGGAAGGTGTTCAATTTACCCAATGTGGTTGCGACATCTGTATAAGAACTGCTATAATATTGACGGTAATTGAAGTGCTTAGGTTTGTCAGGATAAGTCGGGTTATTTGTCGGGTTAATCAGTCTTTCATAAAGAAGATTGGTCATCTCGGTCTCTGCGATACAGAATCCGGTGAGGTTAACCTTATGCGCAGTCATATATGATGAACTTGTTGATGATGTGTCTCCCATCATGAAGCTTCCACCCTCGACAGGTACCATCTTGAAACGTGCGCCATTTACGTTGAAATGAAGGCCTTTGGTCCATCCATTGTGCGCAGTAGCTGTAGGTATCGTCAGTCTGCCGCTTTGACCGGACTGGAATATCTTCTTAGAGCAAAATTTAGTGTAGGCCTCGGTAGAATCCACCCAAACCTTGAAGGTCGGTTCTGCTGTTTCAGTAAAATAACCATATAGATACGGGGTAAGTCCGTCATTTCCAACTGTCAACCTCACAGGCGCTGCTGAGATGGAATATGTGTTATTATCAATGTTATAACCTGTATAGTGAGTTACTCCATATACCTTAATGACAGTTGCGCTCTCTCCCGCGAAGCGGATTCGTCCGGTCTTAGGCTTGAGGCTGGCAGTTACTGTCAGCTCTCCATCTATGAAGATATAGGTTGCTTGAGGATCTTCATAAATTATTGATTGTTCGTTAAATTTGAATACAGGACTTTCATACTCGACAATATCCTCTGTGTAAATGGCTACGCATTTTGTTTCAACGCTGTCAGTCAAAGGACCATAATAGTTCACAGTCCACAGACTGTCTTCTGCACTGTAGATTGCATCACCGAGAGTTTGTCCGATTGAAGATTCCATGCGGAGATAGATCTTGCTGCCGTCAGCCCAGGATGTGTCTGTGGCCTCCGACTTTGTCAGAGGGTCGTCATAATTCACACGTGAACCGTTGAGTCTCATTTTGCAGGTGAACTTTTCAGATCCTCCGTCGACTTCAACTTCAGGAGTATGCTCAGGCTCGATTACCTGTGCAATTTCCTTTGTACACGACATAGCAGCTATAAGAACTGTTCCAAGAACTGCTAAAAGTAATTTTACACTGTTTTTCATATCTTATGATTTATTATTTTTTATCAAAGGTTGTCGTTGTCATAATTCACTTCATCCGAGAAGTCCTTCTTGTTTATGTCTCCTTCTCCTTCTGAATCGTCATATGAGGTATCCTCATCCTGATGTCCTTCTTTATCAATGTCTCCGGTTCCTTCATGGTTGTCGTACGAATCATCGTCTTCAGAATACCGGTCATTGTCTATATTTCCGTTTCCGACAGAATCGTCGTATGTGTCATCATCTGGATGCTCGTCCTTGTCTGCCCCGACATTCCCCCATGAATTGTCATAGCCACTATCATCTTCATAATTATCCTTGCCGATATCTCCGGAAACATTTTCACTCGGTGTGTCGTACGACGAATCATCATTGAAGTCATCATTACCGATGTTGCCATTGCCGGGAGCGGAGTCCATATTGTTGTCCTCCAGATAGTTGTCCTTGTCAAAATGGAAACTTCCGAAACTGCCTTCCCAATTCTGATCCTTCGAATATCCTGTCTTTGAAACTGTCAGCCCATGGTATGACGGACTGGTCCAGTCTTCCTCCTTATCGAATCCGATGGCTGAAAGTGAAAGGATTCCATAATAGTTCAGATTCCAATCGGTGTCCTCATCGTAATCATCTAATTTGATGTTGCCACCTCGAACTAACTGTTCCACGGAAATCGACAGGCTCAATTCTCCATCTATCAGATCTGTCAGGCTGATCTTGACCTCTGCATGCCTTGGCTGTTTTGTTCTGTTTTCTAATGAGTGGATAAAGAATACATCGCCCACCTGGCTGAATGAAAGCCAGTCAACATCAGTGGTAATCGTGTATTTTCCGTCAGTGCTGACAGTTATAGGTGCTGATTTTCCGGCTTTACCATATAACAGCACACCATAAGTGTCCACTTCAAGGTATCTGGCCTCTTGTCTGACTACGACGTCCACAGATTCCACGTCCACGGGAGCAATGTTCACGGTCTCGCTTCTGGTGTTGACAGACGGATTGTCCCCGGCATAAAATTCTACAGTCTTGCTGTTGCGTCCTGACGTTGTAGAGAATGTAAGCCAATCAGCGTTGTTCTTAGGGGTTATGCCCCAGATGTCATTAGTGTTTATGCGCACTTGCATCGTTCCGCCTCTGGAACCGATTGCAAGAGCCTCGTTATTTACAGCGAAATATTTTCCAGGTTGTGTTATAAGGATTTCAGCCTTTACAGAATATCCCTCCTTTCCAATGGTTACGATTCCCGAGCGGCTGACTGTGTCTCTGTTGTTCTCAGGGTGAATCATGAGTGTGCCGGCAAGATCTCCTGTGGTTACCCCTTTGGCTTCGAGCCAGCTCGGTGCAGAAAGGACTTCCCATGGGAAGTTTGAGCTGACTTCAAAATAACTGTAGGCATCTCCAAGGGCATCCAAAGTCCATTCCTTGATAGTGCTGATATATGCTCTTTTCTGTGTGACTTCCACACTGATGACCTTGTTTCCGATACTGAAATCAATATATCCTGTTCTGTTTCTTTCACTCCAGTTAGGAGTTGCTGAAATTATGACTTCGGATTTGCCGGCTGCACCTGAACTTGGAGATATTTCAACCCAGTCCGCAGATGAATAGGATTCCCAGCTTGCTTCTGCATTGACCTCGATCAAAAGGGAACCACCGTCTCGAGGAAATTCGATTGCCTGTTGGTTTGAACTTATTGTGGCTGCCCATTGGTTGATCTCGATGACCTTTGAGGTCCCGCCTGTCAGAATCACATAAACTGAACGGGTGTATCCGAGATTGTTCTCGTTGACATTGATATCGATGTAACTTTTGTCATTTGATTCCTGCACCGAACACCAGTCTCCGCCATTCACATAAACACCCCAGCTGGTATTGGATTTAACATAGATTCTGTGAGTACCTGATGTACCAGGAATATATAGAACCTCCTCAGACAGATCGATATATGGTGTTGCTGCAAGCTGATCTGCACTGATTGTTTTCGTAAAGTCCCACTCCGGATCTGCTGTTGCTACGTTGAATATACTGGTTCTCACCAGGTCTGCCGAAGGGTTGGCTTCAGCAGTCATTGTAACCTTGCTGCTTCCTGTTCCATTTTCAGGTGACGCGCTCAACCAATAGTCAAATCCGGTGACGGCCCAACTTTCTGTGGTATTTATGTCAAATGAGCTGGAACTTCCATCAGCGTAGAACGTCAGTGAGTTTTTATTGACTGAGAAATAGTGCGACTCTTCTGCCGGCTGGAAGATCTCCGGAACGGCAGTGTCGCACGCTGCAGTCAACAGCAGCACGCAGGTAATACATATATATTTAAATATATCTCTCATTCTACATTAAAAGAAAAAGCATAATCCCACACTTGCCGAGATTCCGGAACTATAGGATGCAATCGCATCCGAAGCCTGTGTCAGGACATTATACAGGTCACATTCATATAATGGCATGGAATACTCGGGTCTTACTGTAATTGCCATCATCGGTGCAATTGCAAAGTCAAGCCTCATGCCGGCATTGAATGGTATGCAGTAGGCCCGGTAGGCATTAGGGTCGATATCTCCTGTCTTGTGTATCCGGCCCTCAAGTATTGTCATTCCGATTCCCACCTGTGGAGTCATCCTCAGTCGAGGGAAAGGAGTGATGCTATAACCTATCTTTGCACCTGCATAGTGAGGACGGTATTTATATCCATACGGAACAATCATCTGACCGGGTGCGTTCCAATATATGGTTTCGCTCTCTTTGAATCCATATACATAGTTAGCCTCCACGTTGATGTTCCTGATGCAGAATCCGATCGATCCCTTGAAGCCGCTATATGTCAGGTCCTGATATTCTCCCGAGAAATAGAATGATGATGGATAGTAATATCTCTTCTTCAGATTATATGTATATGTTTTAGACGCCTCAGACAGATTTATGGTCTTTTTCATCTCATAATAGCCGGGAGCTGTAATCGAAATGTTGTGGACACCGGAAGAAAGTGCAGTCGAATATGGAGTCTTTCCTCGTGTCTTTCCGTCAATTGATATGGTGCCTTTAGGGGTTGATTTGAATGTGACAGGCATGATGTTAGTCAGGGTGACTTCCATAGGTGTCCTTTTGGCTTCTACAATAAGCACGGTCCTGGTTTGTGGAACGAAACCTGATTTCTTGACTTCAACATTTCTCAGACCAATAAGTGCATCCACAGAACATGGTGTGTGCCCGACCAGTCTGTTGTCGACATAGACTTCACTGCCAGCAGGAGTTGAACTTACATCCAGAATTCCATAAATCGGTTCCGGTGCATTCAGCATGACAGGTCCCAGTGTACCGGAATGAACGTCGATCGTCATTTCGGCATCTTTGTGACTTTCCTTTTTGCATGTTATCAGATGTTCACCATATTCCAGTCTGCCCTTCCAGCTTCCATTGCCGACCTTGACATTGTCCACATAGATATCCGCGTTGTTGCCCACTCTCAAGTCAACCTCCTTATAATTGACTTCAAAATGGGGAGTGATTTCGCACACGGTGCTGTCCTTGATTTCAATTGTTTGACTGAAAGGCTTGTGGAACGGTTTTGTCATATGCAGCTGATAGTGTCGGCTGGCAAGCATCAGATTCTGATTCGGTGCGAACTCATATGGATTGTCATCAAGCGTCAATGTCTCATCACCTTCAGCCTTGATGTTCAGCCATCCGTATGCCGGTTTCAGACTTATGCTGAAATGTTGGGTATCTTCCTCCTCGGTGACTCGGATAGGTACCATTGCTGTGTGGTAGTTTTCAGCAGTGACAATAGCGCTATGGGTTCCGACTGCGCAATTTTGTGAGCAGATTCCGTTTTCGGTTTTCCATAAGGTACCACTGACCACAATCTCTGCATTATCCGGGTACAGATGAATCACGATATCCCTTCTTTTGCTCAGGTCGACGCTTATATCTGTCCCGACATTCTTCGGGGTCTCAAACGTCATGATGTAAGTACGGCCTTTTTCGATCTCACAAGGGAATGAATACTCTCTGATCACTCCTAATTTGGGATGGTTGACTGAGATTTTTTTCGTGCCGTACGAAATATATACCCATTGTTCCGATCCTACTCTTTCAATTGAAGTATGACCCTTCATACCAAAATCGTATAGAAGGTCAATTACAGATTCTACCTTGATCAAGGCGCACAGGTCACCATTCTGATCATCTTTCATGGTACCGGGAGTGATTGCAGTCAGGTCAGTCTCCGCGAGGTAGAATGACTTGACTTTAAACTCCTGACCGTGTAATATGTTCGGAATCAAGAAAAGAATGGTTATGAGCCAGTACAGCCTTTTCATCTGTTACTTTCTAAAAATGGGACATGTTATAAAGTCCGTCAATAGGATCCGGTTCAGGCTGCCAGGTTCTGACTTTGATTAGAGGTGCCTTGACATCATTCAGGTCCACGAGCAGGAAGAGATAACCTGTATCACCATAATTGGTGGAATAATAGTCCTGTTTGATCTGAATGCCATAGATTTCTCCACCCTTTCCTGCCTTGATCACATCGTTGTTGGCAAAGCGGATGTTGACATATTCGTTGCTGTTAAAGCATCTTTCGAGGTTTTTCAGATATTGTTCTTTGGTCAGACGGGTTCTTTGGATTACGTGGTTGTTGGTGGATATCTGATTTTCTGCGTTTGCAGCAGGAGCAACCTTCACCATTTTACCCACGATGATAACTGCATTGTCATCAAAAATGGTTCTGATGTAGTCAAGTCTTTCGAGAGCAAATGCCGTCTTGTAGTTTTCGAGGAATTCAATGATTGCAACTCGTGCATGCTCCGGCCATGCTTGTTTTGTGAGGATGTCATTAGTTGCGATGTGATCCAGTCCGAAGGCAATGGACTCGATCAGACCCTCGGTATTGAAGGTGAATACCACGTCTTCCACAAAGGACTTCTTCATTCCATGACTGAAAGAGAATGACATCGGAATGGCTCTTACCACTGTCCTGTCGGCATTCTGATATACGTTATACACAGGCGTTCCCACGATTTTGGCATTACCGTAAGAAATCAGTCGTGTGTACATGTCAAGTCCGTCGGCAGTGAAAAGTGCGTTGACACTGTTGTACTGCTTGGTTTCGATAGCTGTCAGCACCTTGTTCATCGAGTTTCTGAAGTGTGTCTCATCATCAAGTTTGGTCAGAGCTGTAGACGCTTTTGCTGCTTCCTCCCTTTCAACAGTCAGAACAACTTTAGCTTTCGATCTGTCAGGATTGCCTTTGATATTGATATATGATTTTCTGAATGTTGATGAGTTTACGACATTGATTACTGAAGAAATCTCACGGTCGATGTGAGCTTCATTCTTATATGCAAACTCGATCTTGAGCTGAATGTTTTCTCCAAGTGCTCCGGGAGCAAGTTCAAGAACACCCTTTCCATTTTTTGCACTATACACTCCGCTCCAACGTCCACCATCAAAATATGTATAGTCGAGACTGACTATAGGTTTGTCATTATATGTGAAGTATAGCTCCAGATCATCTCCATCCCTTGATACAACAGTTGCATTGATTGATTCAAAGATTTCATTGATCTTCTCCGGAACATATGTTACAAGTACATGCTCTTCGTTGTCCGGAGTCTTATGTATGATGTCGCTTGGATTCTGGAGGGTTGTCATCAATATATATGCCCAATAGTAGTCTCTGAGGGCATCGTCGATCTTGCCTTTCTCTTCTGCCTTTTCTGCGTTGAGTATATATTCCCTTACCTTAGCTCTTCTTCCTTGGAAGATCTTCTCCAGTTCTTCACGCTTGATCCATCTTCCCACGTGAGCATCCGGTTCATTCGAAAGAATGATGTTCTCGGTGTTTGTCAGGGTCGCGTTTGAATAGGTCTTGACTTTGTTCTCTACGTATTTCTGGTAGTCCACAGACGAATTGTTGCGTTTTTCGCCTTCAAGTATTTCGAAATTGCTGCTGACAACCACACTGAGCTTGCTGATCAGGTCGGCAAGTGCCTGCTGGTCAGCTTCATCAATGGTCTCTCCCCAGCCTTCTCCTGAAAGATAGGTCCTGGTGTCTTTTTTTACTTGCTCCCAGGTCTGGGCATATATTATAGAGCAAAAAGAAATAAGTACTAAGGTTAGAATAGTTTTTTTCATAGATTATTTTACTCTTAGGATATTAGCTTCAAGTTTCAACATGTCCGGCATTGATTTTCCGATAGGCGCTCCGATGTAGGTCGGATCGCAGATAATGTATTTTTTGCCGTCAATGTTGAAGTAATCTCCTGTTATGTTCTCGTTAAAGCAGACTGCAGTTGCGATGTGTGTAGGGTAGTCAAGAAGGACAACATCAAGGTTCATCAGGTCCTTGACAAGAATTGCATAAAGGACCGAACGGTCCTCGCAGTCGCAATAAGGGTAGAAGAAAGGTTCGTCGCCGAAGAAGGTCTTTTCTCTTCCGAACTGGTCTCCATCAGTCTTGTATTCAAATCCTGTCTGAATCAGGTTCAATAATATGTTTGCAGCCTCTTTTTCAGAACAACCTGCAATCGTTTTCTTGAGGTTCGGATATAGCTGTGCTTTAACTTCCTTGCTAAGAGATGCTTCTGCGAACAACTCCCAGCTGCAGCAAGGGTATGTGTCCATGAATTCCATCAGGTTGTTGTTGACAATTACACTTGCAGTAACCTGAGGAAATGCTTTTGATCTGATTACCTTTTGAGGGGCAGGTGATGCAGGAAATTGAGGGAATCTGTCCACTTGAAGTGAGGCCCTCTTCTCTTCAGGGAAACTGAAGTCGCAAAGCTGTATGCCCTCGTCGGTGAGGTTGGATCCAAGGAAATAGAATTCTGTATCATCTATTTCAAGGTATGGCTTGGCAAATACCTTTTCCTGAAAAGCAAGCAGATTGATGAGTCTGCCGCTTTGTTTGCCCAATCGTACTTTGTATCCCAATTGAGAAAGTGCATACATCTGGAGCATAACAGCCTCATTGCTTTCTGTATTTCCAAAGTACGATTCGCTTGCCTTGAGCACAAATTGATAAAGGCCCCAGTCGCAAAGCTGAAGTTCATTGCGGTAACGCGTGCAATCATTTATGAAATGGTCGTAAACTCCTGAGGAAATTTTCTCCCAGGCTCTGCTTACTTCCTGATTTGTCGTATTGATGACTTTGAATTCTTTGGTTGACGGCAGACTGACCTTGCATGGAACGCCATAGAATTCGAATTTGAAAGTTGGGTCTGCTGCTACAGGAATGTCTTCTATTACCGGTGGTGCAGGTGTTGGCTCCGGTTTCTTTGGCTGCGGCTTAGGTTCGACATGGGGGAGAGGGGTACTTGTCGTGACAGGGGTGTTGTCAACTACAGGCTCCGGTTCAGGTTTTTTGGGAACGGGAATACCTTTGCTTAAAGAAATCTCCTCCCATCTTCTCTGAAGATATGTGGAATATTCGTTGTTGATGCTGTCTCTGAAATTGTTGAAGATTGTGTTATGTTCAACTTTCTTTACAGCAAATTCTGAGTTGATTCTTTGTCGGTAAGCCTCAAAAACATCCTCATTATCCTGGGCCCATGTTTTTACAGGTGAAAGAGTGCACGCTAAAACAAGCAGCACTACAGACAATAAGGATGTTTTTGCACTTTCCATAGGTCAGTTTATTTGTTTAGTCCTTCATCAATCCAGCTTGAAACCTCTGAACCATACTTCTGAGAGAGCTGAAGCTCATCCAAAGCATTTTTCATAGCTCTCATTCGAGCTTCGTGAGCTGATTCAAGATCGATAAGGCAATAAACACGGATTTCAATTTCTTCCTTCTTTTGATCTTTTTTCAATGTGATGCGTGGGATTACCTCACCTTTGATCTCATTGAGGACAAGACGCTCGTAAGCTGCCACGATATCATTGATTTCCTTTTCTTCGATTCTTGCAGTGTTGGTTGTGATTCGTCCCTTCACCATACTTCCGGATGTTGATGCATATTCTTCCATTGCAAACTGAAGAGCCTCTTTTCTGGCGAGGTTAAGTTCATATGCCTTACCGGTGCCCACAAGCTGTCTCTTGCCGCTTCTTACTTCTATGAAGAAATCCTCCAATTGAATCTGAAGATCACCGAGTTCAAGAAGTTTGAAGCCTTCCTTCTGGATAGTCTTTACTGCCTTCTTCGCTTCAGCCTTTGATACCTGAATGTCTCTCTTTGACTGCGCAAGCACCGGAGACGCAGCAATGATTGCTGCAACCATGATAAGAATAAGTTTTTTCATCATTCAAAATGATTTGTCCATCTGACTCGGTGACGGAATGAAACTCATAAGAAAGTGCGAGTCAACTTAGACTTGCTCTCCAAGGTGTCGAAGAATAAGACTAAACGCTTTCTGTGGATTGACTTGTTATTTATGATAACCCGACAAATATAATGAATATTCTAATATAATATGTATAAAGTCTTTTAAATTAATATCTGCTGCATTATGTCCTACGTCCTATATCTCTTTCATTATTTCCGATGGCGGACGTTGTTCCATGATCAACTGTCTCATTCTTTGCATGTATGGGGCAGTGTGATTGTAAAACATTTCATAGCCTCTGCATAGGGCATTGAGACCGGGCTGCCCGGCATCATCTGTAGAAAACCTGTGCTTTGGGCATTCACCGTTACATAGAGGCAGCCAATTACACCTTTGGCATTTAATAGGTAAACTATTCCTTTTTGATATACCGAAGATGAGCATCTTCTTAGATGTGAGCATCTCCTTCAGTGATGTCTCCTTGATGTTTCCGAGTTTGAATTCAGGATATACGAAGTGGTCACATACGTATACATCACCATTGTGTTCGATGACAGCATTACCGCCACAGGTTTCCGCATAGGCACATGTTCCGGGTTGAACCCCGCACCATCTGGCAAGGGCTGCATCGAAATGTCCTACGAAAAAAGATCCGACATCGTGTCTGATCCATTCGTCGAAAATATCGCACATGAATTGACCGAATCCGATGTCTGAAACCGACCATTCGGCAACCACTGCTCCGGCTGTCTGCGGTGGTACGATTTTTTTGCCCAGGGTGTGTTCCAGAACCGGCATGAACTGCATGTATCTGCTGCCGATTTCCTTGAGAAAGGAATAGACTTCTTTGCCATGCCCTTCAGATGCACGGTTGATTGTGGTCATTGTGTTGAATTCGGCACCTGCTTTTTTAAGATGTTCAATGCCGGCAATCACTTTGTCGAATGTAGGGGACCCTTTACGGTCCATCCTGTATCTGTCGTGAATATGTGCAGGGCCATCAATGGATATTCCGGTTAAAAAGCCTCCCTTGGCAAGAAGGTCAGCCCACTCGCTGTCCAGCAGGGTTCCGTTAGTCTGAACAGTATTCAAAATATTTCTGTCCTCTCCAAACTCCCTTTCAAATGCGATTACTTTTCTAAAGAACTCTTTGCCAAGAATCAATGGTTCGCCTCCATGCCAGTTGAAGACCACTTCCTGTGTCTGACATGTCTCAATGTATGAACGTATAACAGACTTCAGCATATCTTCAGACATGACCGGCTCGTGTCTTCCATATATGTCAGCCTTGTCCAGATAATAGCAATAATTGCAACCAAGGTTGCAGGTTGAGCCGGCGGGCTTGATCATTAGATTAAAGGAAAGTGGGCCAACCAAACGTTGGGCATCTTCAAGTGTCATTGTGTTCTTGAACATCCTGTCTTGCATGGGGTATTTGCTTTAGGAAATTAAAGGTAGAACTTTTGTTTGTTAAAACCAAAATTAGATTTATGGACAAATTTGATATTATATTATACAAGACAATCTCTGATATTGCTGTTCTGTATCTATCTTCGTGAAATTATTTTTTATGAACATGAATAGAAAGATTTTGCTGTTGGCTTTTGCCATTATCATTTATGCTGTATCCTTTGCACAGGATAGAAAGGATAATGAGGTCGTCTGGATCAATATGGAAGGTGTGGATGTACCTCTGCCACCGATTGAACATCCAAGGTTATATGTGCGTAAGTCAGATTTAAATGATCTGAAAGCAAAGATGTCCCACCCGGAAGGCAGAAAGATTCTTAAGAGACTTGAAAAAGCTGCTGTTCCAAGGACTCGGGAAGAGGAGGAAAAGGAAACAGACAGGGGATTCCGTTATTATGCGAAGATGCGTGGTTTGACTTCAAGGGTGCAGCTTCAGGCTCTTGAATATCTTGTAAATGGAGATGTACAACAGGCCCGCACTGCTATTGTGTCGATGCTTGATACACTTAAAAGAACCAACTTCGGAACGAAGAATGACCTGTCTCGTGCGAGCGGAACGATGATGATGATAGGTGGAATGGTATATGACTGGTGCTATGATCAGATGACTTGTCAGGAGCGTCAGGAATACATAAGAGAGTTTGTAAGGATTGCAGGAACTATGGAGTGTCACTATCCGCCGAAGAGGACAGAGCCGATTGCAGGTCACTCTTCCGAGTGGATGATTCTCAGAGATATGCTTTCATGTGGTATCGCCATATATGATGAATATCCGGACATGTATAACTACGTGATAAAGATGATATTCGAGGATTATATCCCTGTACGTAACTTTACATATGCAGGAGGTAATTATCATCAGGGCAGTGGATATGTGACAGTGCGCTTTACAAATGATCTGAATTCTCTGTGGATTCTGGACAGGATGGGAGCAGGTGCCGTGTATGACCCTTCTCAGCAGTATGTTCTGTATGATCTCATATATCGTCGTCGTCCCGATGGTCAGATGATGCCTGCAGGAGATGTCAATCCGGCAAAGAGGGATAAACCTCAGAATTACTCGATGCCTGCTATGTTGGCGGCAAGCTACTATGGTGATCCATATCTGGCATATGAATATGACCGTAAGCCGAATATTGAGACTCACATGCTCATGCTGGAACTTCTTTGGCGTGATTTTGATTTGAAAGGCAAATCTCCTTCAGACCTGCCTCTGACTCGATACAGTGGTACTCCTTTCGGCTGGATGATAGCCCGCACAGGCTGGGGAAAGAACAGTGTGATTGCAGAGATGAAGATCAATGAACATTTCTACGGAAACCATCAGCATATGGACGGAGGTGCATTCCAGATATATTATCATGGACCTTTGGCTATCGATTCCGGATCATATCAGGGTTCTGCCGGAGGATATAACAGCCCTCACAACAAGAACTATTTCAAACGTACGATTGCCCATAATTCATTACTGGTGTATGATCCTCAGGAAAAGTTTGCCTGCTGGAACTATGGAGGAGGTGACAAGACGGAGTTTGCTGCAAACGACGGAGGACAGCGTATGCCCGGTGACAGATGGGATACATGCAGAAGTTTTGAGAATCTGCTCAGTGAAAGTTATACAGTCGGAAAGACCCTTGCACATGGATTTGGTCCGGACTCCCATGCACCGGAGTACTCATATCTCAAGGGAGACATAACAAAGGCTTACACTTCTAAGGTAAGCGACGTGAGACGTTCTTTTGTTTTCCTTAATCTTGAGCCGAATGGTAATGCTGATCTGAATCCTGAAGGTGTTGTGACAGATGTGCCGGCCGTCATGGTAATATATGACCATGTGGTTTCTGCAGATCCTTCTTTCAAGAAATATTGGCTTCTTCATAGCATCGAGGAACCTCAGACCGGAAAGAGTGACTTTACCGTGACAAGGACAAAGGATGGTGACAGCGGAAAACTATATTGCAGTGTACTTCTTCCCGAAATGGCAAATGTGGAAAAGGTTGGTGGCCCGGGAAAAGAGTTCTGGGTATTTGGTGAAAACTATCCTAATGCAGCCACAACACGTCCTGACCCATGTAATGAAAGGGGAGCTTGGAGAGTTGAGGTTACTCCAAAAAATCAGGCAAAGGAGGATTGCTTCCTGAATGTCATACAGGTGATGGACAATGAATGTAAGGAGCTACCGGTGCAGAGAATTGATGCAGAAAAGGTTGTAGGCGTCGAGGTCGCTGACAGGGTTGTGATTTTCAACAGAGCATCTGGTCAGTTGAACGAGGACTTGAGTTTCACGATCTCTTCAAAGAACAGGAAGGAATACAGAATACTGATCACTGATCTTGAGTCCGGGGTATGGAAGGTCAGCAGGAATGGAAAGACTCTCAAGACCTATGAGGTGTCCGAATCTGCCGGAACAATCTATCTTACAGGAACTGCAGGTAAATATACATTGACAAGACAGTAAATGAAAAGCAAAAGAGGGTGGTCTCACCCTCTTTTGCTTTTATGGAATGAATCTCAAGTGACGCTGACGTTCCGGACCTGGAGTTGTTTTCAGCCAGTTTTCAAGTATCGCTCTGTGTTGTATGAGTATATCATGATATTTTGATTCGACTGCAAGATTTCGCATCTCATCACGGTCATTTCTCATATCAAACAACTGTTCGCGGTGTTGTCCCTTGTCATATAAGACATATTTGTAGTCTTTGGTACGGACCATCCAACCTAAGGTTCCGGCTGTCTGATTGAAGTTGGTTTCAGTGACGATATATTCCTGACCCTGCTCTCCGTTCTCGACAACAGCTTTATAGCTTACTCCCGGTCTTCCGTGCGGAACTTTTGCTCCGGTCCATTCACATATAGTAGGAAGCAGGTCTATTCCGTTGTTTACGAGTGCGTCTGAAACAGTTCCGGCATTTGATCCGTCAGGAAGGCACACAATCATAGGTACACCGGCTACTTCTTCATAGAGAGCTGTCTTCTGGTTCCACTGATGGGCACCGTTGCCGTCTCCGTGGTCAGATGTGAAGATGATGACAGTGTTCTTCCATAATCCCTGTCTGTCCACCTCTGCCAGAATCTTTCCTATTTCAGCATCGACTGCTTCTGTCAATCTGTAGTAGGCATTCCGGTATCTTCTCCAGTCATCCGGAGTGTATGATGTGGTGGGGTAGAGCTTATAATCCTGCTGCTGTTCAAATCTCAACACAGATGCATCATATGGCGAAACTGCAAAGTTTTCAGGAAGATTAGGACAATCTTCCAGACTGCACTGCGGAACGCTTGCATGAGGAGTCTTCTGCCCGCGGGCATATTCGCATATGTTGTGAGGGTTGATGAATGAGGCAACAAGGAAGAATGGCTGATTCCTGTCTCTCTGCTGAAGATATTCCACGCATGACTCTGCAAGTCCTATATCACCATTGTCCTTGATGTTGTCAAAGCCGAACTCTTCATCAGGAATGCTCAGAGTGTTTACGTGCCACTTACCTGCGTATGCACAGTCATATCCTGCCTCCTTCACTAACGAACCGAGAGTGCTGGTCCTGAGTGAATCCACGAGCGGCATCTCGTTCTCGATCATTCCGCTCTGACTCGGCATATATCCTGTGAACATAGCAGCTCTTGAAGGTCCGCTCAGAGGAAATGCACAATAGGCATTGGTAAATCTGACGCCTTTTTGTGCAAGCAGATCCATATTAGGTGTGTGCAGGTCTTCATTTCCTGCACAACTCATAGCTCCAGCCCACTGCTGGTCTGT
>JAEIGA010004548.1_pt1 | contig 21437 bp, 14 predicted proteins | sample 9270691 | NCBI WGS metagenome assembly JAEIGA01 (sample SAMN17057246, study PRJNA624740) | gut metagenome | biome: biome; isolation source: fecal sample | host: Bos grunniens | place: China: Xizang | collected 2019 | reverse complement strand
GCGTTCTGCATCTACGTATGGTAGAGATTTTAAATAATTTACGCCATCCATTTGGTCGCTTACTTCAATGCTTCCACAATTTCTCCAAATTGCACTTTCAAATTCAAAACCTCTATTTGCTGAACCTCTACTATCTACTGTCCAAACAATGTATCCTTGTTGTGCAAGGAACAAAAAGAAATTGTTTGCTCCTGAAAGCCAACTTTCTGTAATAAGTTGTGCGTGTGGACCACCATAAACATAAACTATTACAGGGTATTTTTTGTTTACATCAAAGTTTAAAGGTTTTATCATACGAGCATATAAATCTGTACCGTCTTTTGCTTTGATTGTAAAGACATCTATTTCTGGTTTATCTAAGTTTGCCCAAGGGTTTTCTGATTTAAAGATTTCTTTTACTTGTTTTGCTTTATTGTCATACAAAGCAACTCTTCTTGGTTCTACAGAACTTGTGTATGTATCTAAGAAAAGTGTTCCATCTGTATTGAAAACAACGTGGTGAGTTCCCTTTTCAGGAGTACAACGACGTATTTTCTTTGTTTTAAAGTTGTAAGCGTATAAATTTTGTTCCAATGGGGAATCTTTAGTTGCATAGAAGTAAAATTCTGTTGCTTTTTTGTTAAATCCTTCTATTGAGTTAATCATCCAATCCCCTGATGTAAGTTGAGAAATCAATGTTCCGTCAATGTTATATAAGTATGCGTGATTAAATCCATCTGCTTCGCTTAAATAAATGAATTGTTGGCTATTGTTAGGTAAAAAGAAAATTGGAGATTCTGGTTCAACGTACTTTTCATTGCTTTGAGAGAATAATGTTTTTGCCACATTTCCATTTACTACATCATAGGCTATAAGTTCTACGTGGTTTTGTTTACGATTTAGTTTTTGGATATAAAGCATTGTACCTTCTGGATTCCAAGTCAAGTTAGTAAGATATGCTTCTCTTTCTTCAAGTGAGTTATCTTTTCTTGTGTTTAATTCTATTGTTTTGTCTGTTTTAGAGTCATAAACCAATACTGTAACTTCATGAGACTTCATTCCAGCCATTGGATAGCGTATTGGTGTTTCTTCTGCTTGACGAAGTGCTGTGTTTACCAAAGGATATTCTTTCACCATGCTTTCGTCCATTCTGTAAAATGCTAATTTGCTTGCATCATTTGAAAGGAAAAATCCTTTTTCTATACCAAATTCATTTCTATGTACTGCAACGCCGTATGTAATTCCATTTCCTCCGTCGGTAGTTAATTGTTTTGGTTCTTTACCTTTTGTAGAAAACCAAACATTTCCTTCAATAGTGTATGCTGCACTTCCATTTTTTAAATCTATTTCAAGGTTTTCTGCTCCTTCTTTTATGTTGCAGATAGGAGTCATTTGTTTTGTTTCGATATTGTAGAGATATATTGTTTTGTTATCTGCACTTAGAAAAGCAAATTCTGTTTCTGAGATAAATTCTACTGATGCAAAATGCTTCAAATCCTTATTTAAATCCTCTGATGTAAGAACTGTTTTTTCTGCTTTCTTGTCTCCTATGATTAACTCTTGACCTGTTTTTGTGTAAGCATAGTTTCCTTTTTCTCCAACGAATTGTAGATTATATATTCCTGTTGGATAGTATTCTCTATCTTGAAGTTTTTTTATGTCTATAAGACCTTTTTGTGCGAATGCTCCAATGCTTGAAAATATCATCAAGAGAGCAAAAATTATTCCTAAGTTTCTTCTCATTTTTTCTTTGATTTATTTTTCTATTTCTTTGAATTAATTTTTTATTTCTTCGTTTTATTTTTCTAATACTTTGACCAATTTCTAAATCTTAAAGAAAAGACTCCAAAAAAGGCTTCTTTAAATATTTTCATACTCATTTTGCTTGTTCCCAAAACGCGATCTGTAAAGATAATTGGCACTTCTTTTAGTTTAAATCCTAATTTGTATGCGGTGTATTTCATTTCTATTTGAAAGGCATAGCCAACAAATTTTACTTTATCAAAGTTTATGCGTTCTAAAAGTGAGCGTTTGTAACACGCAAAGCCTGCTGTGGTGTCGCCAATCTTCATTCCTGTAATAAGTTTTACATATTTCGATGCGTAATATGACATCATCAATCTTCCCATTGGCCAATTGACAACAGAAATCTTGCCATCTACATAGCGTGAGCCTATTGCCATATCTGCTCCTTCAAGGCATGCGTTATATAAATTAAGTAAATCTTTTGGTGGGTGTGAGAAATCTGCGTCCATTTCATAGATATAGTCGTATTTTTTCTCAATAGCCCATTTGAATCCGTGTAAATATGCTGTTCCTAAGCCTAATTTACCTTTTCTTTCTTCGATAAACAACCTCTCAGGGAACTCTTGCATAAGTCTTTTTACTATATCGGCAGTTCCATCGGGAGAATTGTCCTCTACAATCAAAATATGAAATACCTTATCTAATGAGAAAACATATCTAATTATACTTTCTATGTTTTCTTTCTCATTATAAGTTGGTATTATTACTATGCTATCGCTATTATTCATTGTTTTTATTTTATTTTATTTTTCTAACAAAAATCCTATTTCTATTCTGTTTTTACCTTCCCAACCAATGAGAGGAGATGTATTTGCGTAAGATGCTACTATTATATTATCTTTACTTACTCCATTCTTAAGTAATATATCTGTTATTATTTCTACTTGTTTATCAGATATTTCTTGTGCTTTTTCTACTTTATTTACAGAATGAACATGTACTGAAATTGTTGTTACATATCCTATATCTTTCAAACTTTGTGCCAAATATTGAATTTCTCTTTTCCCTTTTGGGGTGATTTCTGTTGGTTTCTTTTCATCAAAAGGACTTTCTAATAAATAGAATTGTTTAGTTTCAAACAAATCATTTACGTTTTGAAGAACAACTTGAGAGTTATCTTCAGAAAAGAAACTTATGTATCCAGGTCTTTGTGCGTATAAGTAGAATGGTACTTGGGGTTTCAAAAATGATAGATACCCTTTTTTATTACTTTTTACGACAATTATAGTATCAAGAGTTGTTTTGTTTAAAACTGCTACTTCTTCTCTTAAGAAATTACCTCTTTGATCCAAAACATAAGCGTTTTCAAACTCTAAATCATCATCTATTAAGAAAGAACGTTTGTTTGTTGAGTCTTGATTTGAAACTACTATTTTGTAATTATTTAATGATAAAACGTAATCATCTTTATTTGTATTGATTCTATTATTCAATAAAATAGGCTCACTCCAATTATCAATGGTGTTTGTGTCTTCTCTATGAGACATATATATATCTAAACCTCCATAATTCAATCCTGCATTTGAACTAAAAAATAATGTCTTACCATCAGGTGTCAGCTTAGGAGTTGTTTCATTGAAACGCGTATTTACAGGAGAAGGTAAAAGTATTGTATCTTGACTACCATTTTCGTTAGTTGAGATTATATATATATCTTCATTCTTTGTAACTTGAGGTAAATATCCATTTGGAGTATGAGATGAGAATGTATTTGTTGAAGATGGGATTATGTCATTTTCATCAAATTCCTTATCAATAAGATGTATTGGTAGTTTATCTGCTTGACGTAGATTTAGTGTAAGTTCACTTTCTATTCTTGCATCTTTTTTGGAAGGGTTCTTTTGTTGTGAAAGATATTTTTCCAATAATTTTATTGTCAAAGAATTATCCTTTTTAAAGAATAGTCCTCTATGATTTTTTAAATCGTTATTATTTATTGTTGTTTTCCTTATTAGAAAATTATAATCTTCGTTTAAAACTTTTGAGGTTTGAACTATTTTTGAGGTTTTGTAGTCAGGGAAAGTTTCTTCTATGAAACTAATATTTGCTTTCGTTGGGTCAGAAAGGTAACTTTTTATGAAATATTGAACAAGAACGCTATCGTACTCTATTGCTAAAACAGTGTTTAATCCCTCTACCGAAAGTAGTTCTAAAGATTTTGATTTTAAGTTTTCTATTATTTGAGAACGTTTTGGATGTTCAGGATTGTTGTTAAGGAATGTTATCATAGTAGTGATAGTATTTTTTGATACTACTTCATTATAAAGGACATCGTTTAGTTTTTCTTTTGCTAGTTTAATATAAACACCATTTGGAAATCTTTTTATGTAGGCATCATATTTCTCTGCTGTGTTTTCTTCTAAAGTAGATTGGAAGATAAGTCTTTCAATTTCTTGATTTGCTTGTTGTTTATACTTTTCATTAGTTGTTTTCTTTACGAATTCTTCTAACTTTTCTAAATCTTCACTTTCTAAAACTTGTAAAGAGATTATTTCATCTATCGCTTGTTTTGCTAGATTTGCTTGAATTGCATTAGGATGTCTTTCAATGTATTTTTCATAATCCTCTACCGTATTTAACATTTTGGTTCTTTCAAAAGATATTTGCTCTAACAATCGTTCTGCTTCTTTTACATATCTTTTTTCCTCGCTAAAACAATGCACAAAATTCTCTAATGATTCTATACTTTTTGTTTTGTAAACAATGGATAACTCTTGTTTACAAATATCCTCTAATGAAACAATTTCTTTACCTTGTGATTGATTTAATCTATTCGCATAATAATATGCTAAACACGCATCGTACGCTAAATTATTTGTATCTTTATAATATAACGATAATACTTCTATCCTATCTACATTATTTGTATCGGAGTAAGATGTTTGTAATTTGTCGTACGCTTGTTGATATTCTCCCTTATTTAATAACTTTATTATAGAATTTTTTTGGGCAAAAACAGTCGTAGGAAAAAGTATTATTGTTGCAATTATTAGTAAAAACCATTGTTTAAAGTTCATTTTCAATATAGTTTTATTTAACTTCTATAGGATAGTGTTCTATCCATTGTTCTTCTATTTTCAAATCTATTGTATATCGTCCTGGTTTAATGTTTTTATCAAATATTAAAATATCTGACTCATACTCGCTTTCATCTACAATTATATGGTTATTATCCCAAATTTTAACATATTGCAATTTATTAACTCCATCTCCAAATACAAGTATTCTTTCATTATCTTCCCAAATATATATACCTGAATATTCTGGATGTAAATCATAAATTGGTTTTGCTTTGATGAAATGTATTCTGAATTTATTATTTGTTACACCACTTTCTATTTTTGTTTTTACAATTGCTGAATCACAAAAATTATAAAATCTATTCTCATATTTATCTTCCAATAAAACAGTCACATCTTTTGGTAAAACTGACACATTATTTAGTTGTAATTCAACATTATTTCCTTGTCCAATAAAGAGGCCTATATCAAATGAGGCTGGATATTTAGGGAAAGTATTTACAGATAATTCTTCGTCATCTATAACAAAATAAATTTCTGCCATAGTCTCACTTGTACCAAATATCTTATGGGCATCGTGTTTATCAAATCCATATTTTGAATCGTCCATCATTCCAATTAATGCGTACTGACTCTTTCCATTAACAACAGCAGACAGAGTTAGATAGTTATTATTTGCGAATGATTGTTCCCCTGATTTAGGGATATATTGATGTTGTCTTTTAAATGTTAGTTCCGTTTTATCTTCTATTGTTTCCACAAAGAATGCTTCCAATGATGGAATCAAAACATTTTCATTAGGGTCCACTATTATAGGATTATAAACCTTGTTTTCTTTATCCAATAAAAAGATTGCATTTCCTTGAATCTTACCATCAATATCTTCAAAAAGTTTTTTAGAACTTAAAGGTGCTGTAAAAGGATTTCCAACAAGATTCTTTTTATCTGAATTATTCTCAACAAGAGAGAAAATTGTGTTACTATTACACAATATACCCTCGTATTTTACATCCATTGTAGATTGAGTGTAAACTGCATACCCTTGTCCAGGTAACAACACAAAATTTGGGTCAGTTAAATACTCGCTCCAATAATCTCCATGTTTACTCTTTTTCCCTGTATTATATTGCATCAACCATGTATCATTATTGTTTCTTTCCATAGAAAACAACGCAGCCATGGTTTTATTTATCGGACTCGTAATATAATTCCAAGTTTCACCTAAAAGATTTTGTTGTACAGTAAAATAAGACATATTACCATATCTAATATCCCCTGAAACATAGAACATTTTTCCTGCTTTAATTTCTACATTTACACTATCCCCTAAAAACAACATTGAACACATCGCATCTTCATCAACAACCACTTTACATCCATTTGTTATATAAACGAAATCTTCCATTGTTGGTTCACCCTTTGGGTCCCAAATATTCGGATTACTCCATTCCCCCGATTCCTTTATATATTTTACTTTAGGATATCCAAAATACAAATCTTGTATTTCTTCACTCTCAGTATTTACAATAATTATTTCCAGTCTATCAGATGTTAAAGGAGATTCCAATGGTACACAATAATTCAAACAAGTAACCTCATCGTCCATTTCAAACAAAACTTCTTGTTTTCTATACCATTTATAAGTAATGTGAATTCCTGTATAAAATTTCTCATTATAATCGATTAATGTTAAATCTTCTTCACTTAATTTCAAATTAAATTGATAATCTCTATTTGAAAAAACAGGAAAATCAAAAACAATTTCTCGTGTAGTTATAGGATAAACAATATCATTAATCTTATTTTCTATATATTCAGAATCAGTAGTATTCACACAAGACGCAAACAATGGTATAACTAAAGGTTCTTTTAATTTTTTAGTATTCAAGACCAATTCTGCGCTATGTTCTCCTGCTTTTTTAGGAATATATGAAATAGAGAAATGAGTTGTTCCTTCTTTAATATCAACCTTTTTTGATGATAATTTAAAATAATCTTTATTCTTTCCCCTTATTTCAAGACTTACATCATTTCTAATATATTCACCTGATAGTTTCAATCTAACTGTTTCAGGATATGTAAAAGGTAATGATATATGATTAAAATATACATCACTTATAGACTTTGTTTTACCTTTTATTGTTCTTTCCAAAGTTAATTGAGATGCTATTCCATTATATGGATCATTTTCCGATTCTATTAAAATATCCTTTATTTGTATTGAAGGATTAGAACCTTTACCTTTTACCTTTGTTAATTTCCAAGAAACTTGAATATGCTCTTTATTTTCACAGTCTTGAGGCAATACAACACCTGTAAAGTTTTTTGAAGAAGGACGTCTCTTTGTGTAAAAACTACAAGGTTTATTGTTATCATCCAACACATCTTGCCAAACATCTTTTTCAGAAAGTCTATATTGTAAAGTTGCTGTCCAATTCGCTTTTGAAGCAACTAAATTATAAGATTTCCACGACAAAGTAATGTTTTCTTGACTTAGAGTTGATAAATTCAAAATTATTCTTCCCGATTGAAGTTTCTTATTCTCCACCTCAAAATATATAGGGGAAGTTTCTTTTGAATGTTTATTCTTATCAAAATTTGTCAAAACAAAAGAAGAATCTTGCAATAAATGAACATGCTTTCCTACATCATATACTTTTTGAGAATATAATGAAAGGGTTACAAAAAATGTAAATAAAGCAAATATTATTATCTTCTTTTTCTTCATATTTATTCAGTTGCTCTTATTTGATAATTTTCCATTTCGTAAATTGTAGTCTTCTTGTTTTGATAACCAGAATTCTCATCTTTTCTTTCAAAGAAGAAACTATTAATCACCTTATCAACTCTATTAAGATTAGGATTTTGAATAAAATCTTCCCCATGAGAAAGAATACTACTTACAAAGAACATTACAATATCATGACCTAAAGTAGCGTAAGTTCTATCAGGTTCTGTTTTAAAGTTTTCTCTATAATCCTTTACAAAGTTTACAAAGTTCAAATTAGTGTAATCATTAAAATGATTCAACGTAAAATGATAATTATATCTCTCCAATAAAGTATAATCCAAATGAGGGAACTCTATCCAAGAATAATCTGCAAAAAGAATTATATCAACATCCTTTTTAAAACTAAAACTAGACAACAAACGTTTAGAATAATTTTCATTATCCCTGCTATTTCCCTTATCCACTAAATTTATCACGATATTCTTTTTTCCGTCTTTCAATTTAGAAGACAACTTAGCCGCTTGTTTATTATAATCCACAACTGACCAAGGATTATTACCCTTACTCAACAATTGTTGATAATAGTCAAGAGTAGTTTTAATTCCAGCACTAGCATCATGAACAACTATCACATTAGCATCTGAATAATTCTTTCTTATGTATCTGATAATAGTTTCAACCTCTGCTGCAGGAGAAGGTTGAATCTTAAAGACATAATTATTGTCCAATATAGACAAATCATTACTCATTGGATTAACAACAGGAATTTCCTCTCTCTTTGCGAAATCTGCTATCAACGAAAAAGGTTGTTTAAATACCAACGGAATAATAATATCCATATCTTTCATTTTAGGTAAATTCAACGCCTCTTGAACCTTTTGAACATCATTATCTGCTACATCATAAACATAACAATCAATCTTATATCCTGCCTTCTCCAAATTATTAAGAGCGATTCTCATACCCTCATAGAAGTGGATATAATCAAAACATTTATATCTCTGACGTTTTTTCTCGTCAATATTAAACTTAGTAAACGTCAATTGCTCAACATAATCATAATTCAACGGCATAAATACTGCCATATTTATTTTACGTTGTTTATCTGCTTTCTTTTTATTATTAGATTTAGGATATAGAGCATTAGACGAAACTTTTACCATTTCCTCTTTCTCTTCCTCAAATACATGTTTATTTCTCACTGTAATAGGAATTTTTATAGTTTGGTCCGCTTTCAGATTAGCTGCAGTCAATCCAGGATTAACCTCTATAATATCTTGTTCTGTCAAGAAATAATTCCTTGAAATCCTGTACAAAGTTTCTCCCTTTGAAACCTTGTGTAAACCTAACATTTCATCATTTGTCGCTTGAGAAAAAGCAACTAAAGAAAACAATGAAAAAAATAAACAACAAATTATTTGAAGAAAGTTTTTCATAACAAAATATACTTAAAAATATACCTTAAAATCTAAAAAATATTATTCCCATTCAATAGTTGCAGGTGGTTTAGAACTAATATCATAACAAACTCTATTAACCCCTTTCACCTTATTAATAATCTCATTAGAAACCTTCGCTAAAAACTCATAAGGTAAATAACACCAATCCGCAGTCATTCCATCTACCGATTCCACTGCTCTCAATGCTACAACCCTTTCGTAAGTTCTTTCATCGCCCATTACTCCAACAGATTGAATAGGAAGTAACACAGCTCCTGCTTGCCATACCTTATTATATAATCCATCTTTCTTTAAATTATCAATAAATATAGCATCAACCTCTTGAAGAATTGCCACTTTCTCAGGAGTAATATCTCCCAAAATTCTAATAGCTAAACCTGGACCAGGGAAAGGATGACGTCCTAAAAGTTCATCCTTCAATCCCAATGCTCTACCAACTCTTCTAACCTCATCTTTAAACAATGAACGTAAAGGTTCAACTATCTTTAATTTCATATAATCAGGTAATCCACCTACGTTGTGGTGAGACTTTATAGTTACACTAGGTCCTTTAACCGAACAACTCTCAATTACATCAGGATAAATAGTACCTTGTCCTAACCATTTCACATCTTTTATCTTTGCGGCTTCTGCATCAAACACATCTATAAATGTCTTACCAATCGCTTTACGTTTCTTTTCAGGGTCAGTCAAACCTTCCAATGCTGAATAAAACTCTTTCTTTGCATCAACTCCAATCACATTCAATCCCATTCCCTTATAAGATGCCAATACTTCCTCAAATTCATTCTTTCTCAACAAACCATTATCTACAAATATACAATTAAGATTATCTCCAATTGCTCTATGTAACAACAATGCTGCAACCGATGAATCCACACCACCTGAAAGCCCTAAAACCACCTTATCATCTTGTAACTTCTCTTTCAAATCCTTAATTGTAGTCTCAACAAAAGAATCCTCTGTCCAATTTTGCTCACAACCACATATATCAACAACAAAATTCTTCAACATTGTTAAACCATCAGTTGAGTGATATACCTCAGGGTGGAATTGAATTGCGTAAGTTTCCTCACCTTCAATCTTATAACCAGCATTTTTCACACTTTCAGTCGAACAAATCACCTTATAGCTTTCTGGCATTGATTCAATAGTATCTCCGTGACTCATCCACACTTGAGAATTATCACCAACACCTTTCAATAATTTTGATTCCTTATCTATAAAATTAAGATTTGCTCTACCATATTCTCTAATCTTACTTGCAACAACACTACCCCCAAACGCTTGTACCATATATTGCGCTCCATAACACACACCTAAAACAGGCATCTTTCCCTTAAACCACAAATCAGGATTAGGGGCATTTTCATCTCTCACACTACAAGGACTACCACTAAGAATTACACCCTTAACCTCATCTGAAAATTTAGGAGGGTTGTTAAACGGATGAATCTCACAATATACATTTAGTTCTCTTACCTTTCTCGCTATCAATTGAGTATATTGAGAACCATGGTCCAAAATTATTATAGTTTCCATTTTAAAACTGTTTTTAAATTATCAAAAAAATCTTCCTATTCTAGATTAATAATTTTCAAAATTACAAAAAAAATATGAAACTACAATAATAAGTTTTAAATAAAAAAAAACAAAAGGGAAAGTGAGTAACGAATTTAACAACTTCAAGATTCAATAGAATAATTCTTCATATCATTTTACTTTTTTCCGTTTTTTCAAATTTATATAAAAAAATATATTATCTTTGCAAGAGTAGAATTATAGATAATAAATTATGATTTGGGTTACTTGTTTTGTAGCATCATTTATATTGGTATATTTATTGATGCCTATATTTATCCGATTGATGGAGAAGTACAAGGTTTTGGATTCTTCGGGCGGTAGAAAGATTCATAAAGGTTATACTGCACACATGGGTGGTGTTGTTATTTTTGTTTCATTCGCTGTTGCGTTGTTTTCTTGTATTTTACAATTAATCAGCGAGATAAATATTTGGCAGTTACTGGCTTTCTTGACTTTATTATCTATTGTGGTGATTCTCGGTGTAAGAGATGACATGAATTCTCTTTCTCCTTGGACAAAGTTGTTTTGTGAGATAGCGATAGGTTTTCTTTTCTGTTGTTTAGACATCAGATTGTATAGTTTTTATGGACTTTTTGGTGTTGGAGAACTTCCTTTGGTGATTTCATATATCTTAACTATCGCATTTATAATAGTGGTTTGTAATGCGTATAACCTTATTGACGGAATTGACGGACAGGCTGGTACTCAGGCATTAGCGACATTTATTTTCCTATCTCTTTTGATTTCTTATCAAATTTCACAAAAAGAACTTCTTTCTCATGACACTTTCTTTGCTAGTTCTACTTTCTGGCTTACTGTTTACATAGCGATAATTGGTAGTATTGGTGGTTTCTTGATATTTAATTGGCAACCTGCGAAGATTTTTATGGGCGATACAGGTAGTTTATTTATTGGTACTTTAATCGCTATTAGTATTCTTATGGCAATGAACTACAATGGTGAAAACCCTGTGAGATTGTGTGATTTTCAAATAAAGTCTAATATATTGGTATTTCCAATGTTCTTTTTCTTACCATTGGCAGATACTTTAAGGGTTTTTGTTGCTAGAATGAGAAGGGGTAAATCTCCTTTTTCTGCAGACAAAACTCATATTCACCATTTCCTTTTAAGAACTGGTTTTTCTCATCAAAAAACAACTATTACTACTTTTATTACTCAAATAATTATCGCTATAGTTTCTGTGTTTATTGCATTTTTGATAAGTGATTTATATTATATCATTTATATAATTTTCATGTGGGTGGCGTATGTTTTTGTTCTTCGTTACACAGTACAAAGAAAAATCTCAAAAATAAAACACGATTTATAAGATGGAAAATACTGAATCTGTAATAAAATATAGTGGAGTTAATATCTCTTTGGAAAAAACTATATTGTCAAATATTAATCTTGATTTAAAGAAAGGGGAATTTGTTTACTTAATTGGCAAAACAGGCAGTGGTAAATCTTCTCTTTTAAGAAGTATTTATGCTGATATCACTATTGAAACAGGTTCCGCTTGTGTTTGTGGGTTTACTCTTAATGGTTTAAAAAAATCGAAAATTCCTTTATTGAGAAGAAAACTTGGTATTGTTTTTCAAGATTTTCAATTGTTAAAGGATAGAACGGTTTATGACAACCTAGCATTTGTGTTGAAAGCGACTGGATGGAAAGACAAGAAAGCGATTAAAGAAAGAATACTTCAAGCACTTGACGATGTTGGTTTGTTAATGAAAGCATATGAACAAGCATGTGATTTGAGTGAGGGTGAGATGCAAAGAGTTTCTATCGCCAGAGCAATTGTTAATCAACCTGAATTGATTTTAGCAGATGAACCTACAGGAAACTTAGACCCAATTACAAGTGAAGAGATTGTACAACTTCTGATGAAAATCAATCAAAAACATGGCACAACTGTCTTAATGGCAACTCATGATTATATTGTGTTAGATAAATTCCGTGCAAAAATATTGGCATGTGAAGATGGCACAATAAAATCTTAAGGTATTGTATCATTTTTTTACAATGAAACGTATTTGTGTAAGTGTAAGCAATGATTTACTTTGTGACAACAGAGTAGATAAAACTTGTAATAGTCTTACAAAATGTGGTTTATCGGTTAAATTAATCGGAAGAAAATTTAAGGATAGCCCAAGTTTAACCTCTCGTCCTTACCAATGTAAAAGGTTGGGTGTTTGTTTCAAAAACAATATTGTCTATTACGCAGAACTGAATATTCGTTTGTTCTTTTACCTTCTTTTTTCTAAACAAGATTTTCTTTGGGCAAATGATTTAGATACCTTACTTCCAAATTATTTAGTGGCAAAAATAAAACATAAACCTTTGATTTTTGATTCTCATGAACACTTCACAGAAGTTCCTGAATTGAAAAACAATCCATTCGCGAAAAAGGTTTGGAAATCTATTGAAAAACATTGTATAAAAGGTTGTGATGCTGTATTTACTGTTTGTAATCCTATCAAAGATTATTTTAAAAAAGAGTACTCTGTAGAGTGTGAGATTTTGAGAAATATTCCTTCTAAAACTTATATCAACGAAGATATAACAACGTCTGCAAATAAGGATAACATATTAGTTTGGCAGGGTGCAGTAAATGTAGAAAGAGGTTTGGAGGAATTGTGTGAAGCAATGTTGTATATCGATGCGCAACTGATAATAATGGGTGATGGTGACATTAAAGGTGTTTTGAAAAAAAGGGTGAAAGAATTAAATATTGAGAATAAAGTAAAGTTTCTTGGGAGATTACCTTTTAAGGAAATGATTAAGAATACTAAACTTTCAAAACTAGCAATATCAATTGATAAACCTACAAATGGAAATTACTCAATCAGTCTTCCAAATAAGATATTTGAATATATTTCTTGTTCAATACCTGTTTTAGTTTCTCCTTTACAGGAAATAAAACATATAGTTGATAATTATCATACAGGTATTTACATAAAATCTTACGAACCTAAAGAATTAGCAAAACAGATAAACGAAATATTATCGGATAATCAAACTCTTGATTTAATTTCTGATAATTGTAGAAAAGCAGCAAAAGAACTATCTTGGGAAAACGAAGAAAAAAAACTATTCAATACAATAAAAAATATAATATAGTAATTAATAATGTTATCTATTCTTATTCCAATATATCAAGAAAATTGTGTTAAACTGATTCACGATTTAGTAGAACAAGCAAATAAATTGACTTGTGATTATGAAATATTGGTGTTTGACGATTGTTCTCCTCTAATTCCTCAAGAGAATAAAGTTCTTTCTCAAATTCCAAAGGTAGAATACAAAGAACTTGAAGAAAATTTAGGACGTTCAAAAATTAGAAATTATTTGTCTGATTGTGCGAATGGTGATATTTTGTTGTTTTTGGATGGAGATAGTGGAATAGTTAGAGATGATTTTTTAAAAAAGTATTTAAGAGAAATAGAAAAATACGACATAGTAAGAGGTGGTACGGTTTATTGTTCTAAAGACAAAATGCCAAAAGGCTGTGATTTACATTGGAAATATGGAACAAAGGTTGAGTCGAACAAAGGATTGAAAAACAAAGATATGTTTACTACAAACAACTTTTGTATTCGCAAATCCGTGTTTTCAAAAGTGTGTTTTAGAGAAGACATAAAGGGCTATGGACACGAAGACACTTTGTTTAAATTTGATTTAGAGGCACATTCATTTTCTTTTTGCAATATAGACAATCCTGTTGAGCATTTGGGGCTAAAAACTTTTGAGCAGTTTATTAAATCAACTGAATCTGCGGTTGTAAACCTTAAGAAATTAAATCAAAGAAACAAAAATTTAATTCAAAGAATAAAATTAGTAAAAGCCTATAATAAATTATCGAAGCTTGGTTTTGATAAGGTGTATTCAAAGTTTTTTTTGATGACAAGAAAGATTATGTTAAACCTTCTTGCCACCAAAAACCCAAGTCTTTTTATTTTGAATTTATATAAACTAGGTGTTTATACGATTTCTTAAATTTTCAAACGTTGCCTTACAACCTCAAAAAGCAAAACAGAAGCGGCTGCAGATACATTAAGACTTTCTATATCTCCTTTCATTGGTATTTTTATCAACTCATCAGACATTTTCAACATCGTAGAACTTACTCCATGTTCTTCATTACCCATTACAAGCATTAATGCTTCATCAGCATTTATTTGAGTATATAATGTACTTGCCTTTTCACTTGCTGAATATATTTTGATATCGTGTGCTTTTATGGTATTGATAAAAGTTTTCGGATTATTCACTTTACAAACAGGTAATCTTAATAAAGCTCCTGCTGAAGTTTTTATCGCATCTTGATTTATTGGCGCAGAGCCTTGTTGTGGTAATATTAAAGCATCAGCTCCTGCACATTCTGCACTTCTTGCAATAGCTCCAAGGTTTCTCACGTCTGTTACGTTATCTAAATATACAAGGAATGGTTTAGTTTCTTTACCTTCAACATAAACTAACAAGTCATCTAATTCCCAATATTCAATTTGAGAAAGTTGAGCAACTACTCCTTGATGATTTTGTTTTCTTGATAAGTAATCTAATTTTTCAAGTGGAACATATTGTTGTTGAATTTGTTTTCCACTTTGTTTGATTAAAGCTTTTAATTCTGAAAACAACTTTCCTTGTAAATTACTTTGAAAGTAGACTTTGTCTATTGTTTTTCCTGCTTTTATTGCCTCCATTATAGGACGTAGTCCATATATTATTTGATTTTTTTCCATATAATTAAATTATTTTACCGTCTTGCATTATTAATCTTCTATCTGACATTGTTGCCAAGTCTTGATTGTGGGTTACTATCAAGAATGTTTGTTTGTAGGTTTCTCTTAATTGAAAGAACAACTCATGTAATTGTTTTGCATTGTTTGTATCAAGATTTCCCGAAGGTTCATCTGCCAAAATAATTGACGGACGATTGATTAAGGCTCTTGCTATTGCGACTCTTTGTTGTTCTCCACCTGATAGTTCTGAAGGTTTATGTTCTGCCCTATCGTAAATTTTCAAAATATCTAAAAGTTCTTTTGCTTTCTCTATAGCTTCTGATTTTTTTTCTTTTGCTATCAATGCTGGCATTATAATATTTTCTAATGCTGTGAACTCATTTAAAAGGTAGTGAAATTGATAAACAAATCCGATTTCTTTATTACGAAATTCTGATAATTGTTTCTCGTTTAAAGAAGTAATATCTCTATTATTTATTTCTACTATTCCATTATCTGCCCTATCCAATGTACCTATTATGTTCAAAAGAGTAGTTTTCCCAGCACCTGAAGCACCTAACAACGTAACTATTTCTTGTGGTGCGATATTGAGTTCCACATCTTTTAAAACGTGTAAAGCACCATAATACTTATTTAATTGATTTATTTTTATCATTTCTATTTATCTATATTTTTATTATTGAACATAACAAATCCAAAACCTAAAGAAACTCCCCAAGGATTTTGTCCATTATCTCGTTGATGATAAGAGAATGTAAGATTAAATAGTCCAAAAGGAGTTCTCGCAACAAAGGAAGTATTTGCTATAAAATACAGTTTTTTAAATGGTTCTCCATAAAAAGGGTTATCATTCCCAATTCTTTCTATTTGTCTATAAGGAAGGAACAAATAAGTTCCTACTCTTGCAGAAAGATTTATTCCAAACATATTATCAATGAAAAATAAGTTCTCTACCCCTAGTGCCGCATACTGATTAGCTCTGTATTCTGGCATATAATTAGTAAAAGTTTCAATTGTTGGAGTATAACTTCCTGCATTTAACAAACTAGATTTATACGTTGAGAACAAATCTTGAAAAGAATAAAACACATCTCCTCTTAATCCTAAAGTATAATAAGAATTCATTTGAACATGCATTCTATTCCTTGCAATTATTTGTACCCAATTATGTGTTTTAAAATTATTATTATCATGTTCCGAAGTATTTCCTGGATAGAAGCGTTCTTTACCATTAACATATTGAATACTGATTTTTTGATAAAAACCCTTCGTAGGATATTGCCAAGCATCTAAACTATTGTATTCACGAGTAAGAGATATTGCAAAATTTTGAAATTTAGTTTTGTCGTTTGTATCTGTTGTTGTTATGTAATCTCTATTAAAATATTTATCTTCCACATTTCCTAAACCAGCTTTCAAATATATTACGTCTTTAATTGAAATAGGCATTCCAATAGAGGCTTGAATATTTGATTCCGATTGTTCCATATAATTGATTGGAGAGTAAGACAAAAATCCTTTTCTCAATCTATAAAAATTCCAATTATTTATATTAGACTCCACCTCTACATAAAATGGTATTTGAGTTGAGCAGTCCATTTTAGCTAGGAAAGAAATAGAGTTATAATATCGTCCAAGATAAGTATTGAATTTTAAGTAATACGCATTTGTATTAAGGAAGTTATAACTTGCCGCAGCATAAATAAAACTAGTAGGTGAAGTAGAAAGATGCCCTCCAAGCTCCATATTCAAAAAACGCTTGGTTTTGACATTAAGATTCAAAATATAAGCATCAAAAAAATCATTATAAAATAAACTTGGTTGAATATCTTTTATATTGATATCATCATACAAGGCAATGTAGTTTCGTTTCAAAGTTTTAGTAGTCAGATTAGAATTATCAAGTTGTTGCAAAATAGCATTGGACACATATTTCTTCTTAGCACCATCAACACCTTGTATACTGATTGTTTTAATTTTCAAATTAGGTTTTCTATTGTTAAAATCCTTTCTTCGTTCAGATAGTTCCAATGCACTGATACTATCTTTCAAGAATGTTTTTATTTCTTTTATTTTCGCTTCTCCTGCCTCATAACCAAGTCTTTCACATTCCTTCATTTTATCAAAATCCATAATACTTATTCCTGTCAAATTAGGTTCTATTAAAACAGAATTTTGACAATCTATTTGGTAATCTGAATCCTGAGTAAGCATATTTTCTAAATAGGAACGAATATCCCCTTCTTCAGGTGGTGCAAAATTTCCTGCAACCTTGACTCCTATTATAACATCTGGATTAAAGATTTCTTGCATCTGTTTTGCAGGAAAGTTATTATACATTCCACCATCAAACATTATTTTCCCATCAAGCTTAATCGGTTCAAAAATGAAAGGAAAACTCATTGAGGCTCTTATCGCCAATCCCAAATCTCCACTCCTTCTTATACTAGCTTTTGATTCTTCTATATCTGCAGTCACACAAAAATAGGGTATCATTAAGCTATCAAAATTTCCTTCTGCAACTTTAGTTGCTCCAGAAAAGATTTCCATAAACGCATAATCCATTTGCACCGGATCAACAACGCTTGTAGGTATTTGAAATTTCAAATTTTCATCAACATCAAAAGAAAAACTTACCACTTTAGCAGAAGGCCTACTTTTTTTGTAAAAGTAAGTGTACTCATCTTCTATTTTACCACTAACCCAATACTGAAATTCTTCAGAATAAAAAAGATTTGAAATCTCCTCCAAGCTATAGCCCGAAGCGTAAAGTCCTCCTACTATAGCTCCCATTGAAGTCCCACAAATATAGTCAATAGGGATATTTGCCTCTTCAAGTGCACGCAATACACCAAGGTGAGCTAATCCTCTAGCTCCACCTCCACCAAGAACAACTCCAACGGTTTGACGTCTTTCCTCCTGCCCTGAAACAAAATTACAGAGCAGAAGAAAACACATCATTAAAATTAACAGTCTTTTAAACATCAAACAAAATTATTTGATTTTGTCCATAGCCTGTTTTAAATCATTTATAATATCTTCAACATTTTCTATACCAACAGAGAATCTAACTAAGCCATCAGTAATTCCTGCTGATTCTCTTGCTTCTTTTGGAACTTTCGAGTGTGTCATTGAAGCTGGGTGTTGGATAAGTGTTTCTACTCCTCCTAAACTAACTGCCAATATTGCCATTTTCACATTATCCATCAATGTACGTCCTGCTTCCAATCCACCATTTAAAGAGAAAGAAATCATAGTACCAGGTCCCTTCATTTGTTTCTTTGCTAAATCATATTGAGGGTGTGTTTCCAATCCTGGATACTTAACCCACTCAACCTGTGGACAAGTAGAAAGGAATGCTGCTACTTTTTGAGCATTTTCTTGCGCTCTATCAACTCTGATACCTAAAGTTTTCAAACCACGAATTACTAAATAAGCTTGGTGTGGGTCCATATTACCTCCAAAATTCACCATAGCATTTCTCAACTTAGCATAAACCTCTGGTTCTTTTGCTGCAACAACTCCACCAACTATGTCTGCATGACCATTGATAAACTTTGTAATAGAGTGTAATACCACATCTGCTCCTAAATCTATAGGATTAGAAAGGTAAGGTGAACAGAAAGTGTTATCAACTACAAGTAATGCTCCTGCTTTGTGTGCTATTTCTGCACAAGCTTCTATATCACTTATCTCCATTGTTGGATTTGCTGGAGTTTCTACATAAAGCATTTTTGTATTTGGACGCATTGCTGCTTTTACAGCTTCAATATCTGCTGTATTAACATAAGTTGATTCAACTCCAAAGCGAGACATATGTTGTTCCATCAATACTCTTGATGCACCATAAACTGCTGAAGAAGACACTACATGGTCACCCGCATTTAAAAGTCCTAAATAAACAGTACTAACTGCTGCCATTCCTGATGCTACTGCAACAGAATCACATGCATGTTCCAATAAAGCGATTTGTCTTTCAAGTGCTTTAACTGTAGGATTACCTATACGGGTGTACATATATCCTGGTTTAACACCAGCAAAGCAGTCTGCTCCATCTTGAGCTGACTCAAAAGCAAAGGTAGATGTTTGATAAATTGGCACAGTTGCTGATCCGTAATGATCATGATGACCACTGTAATGAATTAATTGGGAATTAAACCCATATTCTTTTGGATTTTCCATTGTATTTGATTTTTTAATTTTGTTTACTCTTGCAAAAATACAACAATAAAACGAAAAAAATAACAGATTTGTTTGAAATATTATGCTTGATTTAGAATTAATAAATTCTTTTAAAGAAAGAAAAATCTTAATCAAAGAAAGAAATAATTTATTCCTTAATTCAAAATATTAAAACGCCGGAAAATCCGGTGTGCATGACCAGAAAATCCGGTGTTAGACGCCGGAAAATCCGGTGCAATAATAAATATATAGTAAATAGATAAAAAGAAAAATTAAAAATAAAAAGAAAAGAGATTATGAATAGTGTTTTAACATGTCTTTATTTAAGAAAAAATTTGATGATTTTTTGTTTCAATTTAGTGTAAGGTTGATACTTGAAATTGAATTCAAAATCTCTATTAGTTTTTAAAATAGATTTGTAATGAGAAAAGGTTTCAAAACTTTTCTTACCATGATATGCTCCCATGCCACTTTGTCCTATACCTCCAAAAGGAAGTTTATGTGGAATAATATGCATTATTGCATCATTAATACAAGCTCCTCCACTTATAGTTTTTTGAATTATATCAGTGTTTTGCTTTCCGAAATAATAAAGAGCTAAAGGACGTGGGCGTGAGCTAACAAATTGCACTACTTCTTCTATGTTTTGATATTCTATTATCGGCAACAAAGGTCCAAAAATTTCTTCTTGCATTAGTGCTGTGTCAAATGAATGTGGTTTTATAAGAGTTGGAGATATGTATTTTTGAGCTTCATCGGTTTGTCCACCATAAAGAATTTCTCCTTCTTGCAATAATTCTGATAGCCTTTTGTATTGTTTTTCGTTTATTATTCTTCCATAATTTTGCGTCTTGCTTGCATCTATTGTAAAAGTAGATATGATTTGAGCTTTCAACAATTCTACAAATTGATTCTTTACTTCTTTGTGTACAAATAAATAATCAGGAGCAATACAAGTTTGTCCACAATTAATGAATTTTCCTAAGACTATACGTTTTGAAGCTATCTTAAGATTAGCATCTTTATCTACTATAAGAGGAGACTTACCTCCTAATTCAAATGTTGAAGGCACTAAATTTTCACTACAAAGTGATTGTAGATATTTTGCAGTGGTGTAACTACCCGTAAAAAACAGATGATTTACTCCTTGCTTTATTATATTAATTGAATATTCCTTATTACCATTTGTACAATAGATTTGATTAGAAGGAAAGTTTTGATTAATTAAATTTTGTAAGAGTTTATTAGTTTCAGCAGACTGTGTAGAAGGACTTAAAATCACACTATTACCTGCTGCAATAGCTCCAATAAGAGGCACAAAACTTAATTGAAAAGGATAATTCCATGGAGAAACAATAAGAACCACACCTTTAGCCTGTGGATATATATATGCTTTTGAAGGAAATAGTATAATTGAAGATGCAACTCTTTTAGTCTTTGACCAAGTTTTCAAATGTTTTAAGCAATAAGTAATCTCCGAAAGTACTATTCCTATTTCAGTCATATATGCTTCCATAGAGTTTTTATGAAGGTCTTTATAAAGAGCTTGCGATATAGCTTCTTCATTATTTTTTATTAGAGAATATAGCTTTTTAAGAATACGTTTTCTTTCTCCGATTTCTATTGTTTTAACTTGGTTTATATAGTTTCTTTGTTGATAAAATATATCTAAATCATTCATTGTCATAAAAATATTTTTGTACAAAAATAGTAATTTTAACAAAAAAAGCAGTACCTTTGCACCCTAATTTTGAAAAAGTAGGCTGTTGCTTACTCAACAACTGAAATTTCAGAATGTTTTTATAATTAATTTAAGTTTAACCGCTCAGTAAGGGGCAATTAAAGAAAAAATAAATCTTACTATGAGAGATTTAAAAAACGTTCAGCCATTGGCTGATTTTGATTGGGATGCAGTTGGTGAACAAGGATT
>JAEIGA010004547.1_pt1 | contig 21437 bp, 14 predicted proteins | sample 9270691 | NCBI WGS metagenome assembly JAEIGA01 (sample SAMN17057246, study PRJNA624740) | gut metagenome | biome: biome; isolation source: fecal sample | host: Bos grunniens | place: China: Xizang | collected 2019 | reverse complement strand
TGGGCTAACATAAATTTGACAGATTATTTAAAGCCTGCATTATCTTGTATGCCTCATCCATACTACGGCGACAAATCTGTTCCGGAGAAGCTTTAAAGGCACGGTCGTCGCTGCCCGAGGCGCGGCGGATTTGAGCATGAAATGGAAACCGTCTTCGCAGCGCTTATAAAAATCTTAGAAAAACGACGCACGGGTGGTGTTTAATGTCAAAAACGGCGTTCTGTGCGACGAGATTATTGAAATTTAAAGAAAGGCGAACGCAGGCAAACTTTTCTGCCTTTAAGGAGATTATATGAAAAGACTGTTTTCTATCATTTTATTAACCATGATGTGCGCTATTGCTCTCATTTCGTGTGGAGAGGGAGAGCCGTGTCAGAGCGGACACAGCTTCGGCGACTACGTGTCCGACGGAAACGCGACCTGTACCGCCGACGGAACAAAGACCGCTGTCTGCTCGGCGTGCGACGCAACGGACACTAAGGCTGACGTGGGGTTAAAAAAGTCACACAGCTTCACTTCTTTCGTTTCTTCCGGTGATTATCATTACAGGGAATGCGAAATTTGCGATACGAGGACAGAAAACGAGGCGCACGACTGCATAGGCGGAAAATGCCTCGTTTGCGGTAGCAGCTGCCGTGTCGCAAGCGACAAGCAGCTCACTCTGACATTTACGGATATGGGTAGCTACTACGCAGTTTCAGGATACGAGGGTGACGGCGAGATACTGACGATTCCCGCCACTCATGCCGGCAAGCCTGTCATGTCTATCACAGAGGGAGCATTTTCCGGCCTTAAATCCATAAAGTGGGTGACTGTGCCGGAAAGCATCATAAATATCGGCAAGGACGCATTTTTAGGCTGTACTGGCATTCAGACGGTAGATATAAGCAACCTGGAAAAATGGTGCACTGTTTCTTTCGCAAACAGAGACTCAAACCCCCTGTATTATTCACACGCCCTATACCTTAACGGTGAAGAGATAGTCGAGCTGAATATACCCGAGGGTGTTACGAGCATCGCTAATTACGCCTTTATAGGCGGCTACGGATTCAAGAAAATCAACATTCCCGAGGGTGTCAATACGATAGGCGGCAACACATTTACAAGCTGCCGCGGCATCACCACCCTCGTTATCCCGGACAGCGTAACGCACCTACATACAAGCGCCTTCTTTGACTGCAACGACCTGGTCAGCGTAACGCTTGGCAAGGGGCTCGAATATGTGAGCGATACAACCTTTATCGATTGCTATAAAATGGTAGAGGTTATAAACAACAGCAGCCTAAATATTGAGGTCGGCTCAACCGACTACGGCAAGGTTGGTCTTTATGCTCTTGAGGTACATTCCGGACCGTCGAGGCTGATTTATGACGGAGACTATATTTTCTACTCATTTGAGGGGATAAATTACCTAGTCGCATACACGGGACGGGAAAGCTCCCCTGCTCTGCCCGAAAGCTTCAGTGGCACAGGATACGATATTTACGAATACGCCTTTTATAGACATTTTTATCTCACGGGCATTACTATCCCCGAGGGAGTTTCTGAAATAGGGCAAAAGGTATTTTCACAGTGCAAAAACCTCAGAGAGGTGAAACTTCCGAGCACCCTCACGAAGATAGGCAAGGAAGCGTTTTATAACTGTAACAAGCTCTGTGCCGTATACATTTCGGATATAGAGAGCTTCCTTAAAATCGACTTTATAACAGCGGATTCCAACCCCCTGTATCTCGCGGGCGCGGTTTATCTAGACGAAACCGTACTGAAGGAAGTAACTCTTCCCAAAAACATCAACGAAATAAAGAGCTATGCATTTACCGGCGCAAAGCAGCTTTCATCCGTAAAACTGCACACGGGTCTCACTAAAATAGCTAAAAACGCATTTTCAGGCTGCTCATCCCTCTACGCTCTCTACTACGACGGCACGCGCGAGGAGTGGAGTAATATAGACGATGGTGGCATGGCGCTTTACGATTTGTCCGTAGTATGTCTTGGCGAGGGTGAGGATACGCCAAAGAAAGCGGTAGTGCCCGGCGCTATGCTCTCCGACGATTTTGAAAAACATATAGTCGCGCCAATGTTCGAGGGCCTTGAGAAGCTTTTGACACTTCACCTCGGCGAGTTTGTGAACGGAGCAACCTCTATCTCGGTGTCGGGATACGGCAAGCTGAAAAGCTTCAACGCATATCTCACCGACAGGGAATCCCTGATGAAATACGGCGGATTTAACGGCTCAAGGATATACAGCGTAACAAAAGCGTATCTAAGCCACGCGCAGAAGATAATCGGAAAAACTCAAGACCCAAGATACAAGGAAATAAACGCGTACATTTCGGCAATGAACACCATATTTGCCGAATACTCCGACTACAATCCCGAGGCTCTGCTGGAGGTATATCCCTACTACGACGATTACTTTACCGCAGAGGAGCGCGCTGAGTACAAGGCGCTCTATGACGAGGCACTGGCTAAATGGTACGAGCTGGTTCCCGCTATGGAGGAGAGCGGAAAGGGCGCGTTCGCTATAGATCAGTCGCTTGGCGAAGAAGAAATAGCGCAAAAATACAATATGCTCTTTTCGGCTATACAGCTCTGCGCTCCGAATATGACGGCAGAGATTGCAAAAAGCTGTGAGCAGACGTGCGGATATGTACCGTATTTCGGAAGATAATTTTTTAAATTAACTCTACAAGTTGAATTATATTTTTCTATATTGATAATTAAAGTTAATCCGAGAAAACGGCGTTAATGCAAATAAAACATTGCATTAACGCCGTTTTTGTTTATACACCGTTTCTGTTTATATTTACCGCGAAAGCATCAGTGCGGTCCTTTACAGATCATTTTACCGATGCCTGTTTTTCTATAGCATCATTGATTTCCAACGCGTATCTCACGGCTTCCATTGCGTCCTTGCCGTACTTGTCCGCGCCTATTTTTTCAGCATACTCGCGCGTCAGAACGGCACCGCCCACCATAATGCGGCACCACGGCGCTCTCGTACGGAGCTGTGCCACGGTTTCTTCCATAGCGGGCACGGTAGTCGTCATAAGCGCGCTGAGTCCTACGAGAGGTACGTGATGCTTCACTACCTCATCGACTATTTTCTCACTCGGAACGTCACGCCCTAGGTCGAATACACGGAATCCATAGTTTTCGAGCAGGAGCTTGACGATATTTTTTCCTATATCGTGTATATCACCCTTTACGGTCGCTATAACGACGCTGCACTTGTTAGCGGGAGATGAGCTCTCAGCCGAGCGTATAACCTCAAAGGCAGCGGCTGCCGCCTCGGCACTCATTAAAAGTCCCGGTAGATATATAGTCTTTTTTTCAAATCCGACACCTACGGTATCGAGCGCGGGAACTATCTCGTCCTTTATGATGTCAAGGGGGGATTTGGTTCCAAGAAGCTCACCTGCCGTCTTTTGCGCGAGAGCACACATTCCCTTAATTATAGCGCGCCCAAGCTCGCTTGAAAACTCTTCCTTACCCTGTGGGCGTGTCACGTTTTGTGTCTTTTCTGCCTGCGCCGCTTTAGGTGCGCGCTCGGTGTATTCTATATATTCCTTAAAGCTTGCGTCCTGTCCTATGAGAGCTCTGTATGAATAGTAAGCGCGCATCATCTCATCGGAATGCGGGTTCATTATAGCCGCCGACAGTCCTCTGCCGAGAGCGAGAGTAAAGAACGACGAGTTTACAGCCTCACGCATAGGCAGACCGAACGACACGTTTGATACTCCGAGTGAGGTAAGAGCGCCGAGCTTCTCACCTATAAGCGAGATGGCTCTGAGAGTTTCACTTGCGGCTGTGGGGTCAGCGCTGACTGCCATAGCAAGTGGGTCAAAAACTATATCCTTTTTCTCAATACCGTATTTTTCGGCTTCTTTAAGTATCTTCTCGGCAATTTTCAGCCTGTCCTCAGCGCTCGCGGGTATGCCGTCCTCGTCAAGAGTCAGGGCTACCACAAGACCGCCGTATTTTTTAACCAGCGGAAATACCGCCGCCATGCTTTCTGCCTTACCCGATACCGAATTTATCATAGCCTTGCCATTGTAAGTGCGCAGTGCTGCTTCCATAGCCGAGAAGTCAGAGGTATCTATCTGCAGGGGTAAATCTATAACCGCCTGAAGCTCCCTTACTGTGTCGGAGAGCAACTCCCTCTCGTCTATTTCGGGCAGGCCCACATTTACGTCAAGGACCATAGCGCCCGCGTCCTCTTGCTTTATTCCCTCGCCGACAATATACGAAATATCGCGCGAGCGGAGCGCCTCCTTGAACCTCTTTTTACCCGTGGGATTTATACGCTCGCCGATTAAAACGGGAGAGCTGCCAAAGATTACCGCGTGGGTATACGAAGAGACGACACTAAAGCTTTTTTTAGTAATGGGACACGGTGAAATGCTTGCGGTCTTTGCGACTAGCGCTTTTATATATTCAGGTGTAGTACCGCAGCATCCGCCAACGGCTCTGACTCCCTTTTTTACAAGATTTTCGAGCTGATTTGCAAATTCCGACGGCGAAATGTCGTACACGGTCCTGCCGTTTTCGGATTTTGGCAGTCCGGCGTTAGGCTTCAGTATAACGGGGAGCGAAGAATACTCAAGGTATTTTTCTATGACGGGAGAGAGCGCCTCAGGTCCCACCGAGCAGTTTGCGCCGATAGCGTCAGCGCCCATTCCCTCGAGCATAGCTATCATAGCGAGAGGGTCAGCGCCCGTCATAAGCTTACCGTCCTCTCCGTACGCGTTTGAGACGAACACTGGAAGCGACGTATATTCCTTTGCTCCGAGAAGCGCCGCCTTTGTTTCGTAGCTGTCACTCATCGTTTCGATAAATATAAGGTCAGCTCCGTACTCCTCGCCGAGTGCCGCCACCTCACCGAAAATGCGCACGGCATCCTCGAATTCAAGCTCGCCGTACGGTTTTAGCATCTTGCCGCTCGGTCCTATATCAAGCGCTATCCATTTTTCGCACCTGCTGTCGCTTTCCTCTGCCGCAAGGCGCGCTATCGAGATAGCCGCGCGCACAGTTTCCCGAAGCTCCTCATGCGAGAGCTTCAGACTGTTCGCTCCAAAGGTATTGGTGTTTACAACATTGCATCCGGCATTAAAATAAGATAAATGTATATTCTTTATCCTATCGGGGTAGGTTATATTCCAGCTTTCGGGAAGCTCGCCCGGGATAAGTCCCATACCCTGAAGAATCGTTCCCATTCCACCGTCAAGATAAAGCGTATTTTCTTTTATAAATTCGGTTATTTTCATTTTGTCCTCAGTTTTTATTTTTGATGCTGTCAGGTTGCAGTTTTCATTTTGTCCTCAGCCTTAATTTTGTTGCTATCAAGCTGCAGATTAGAGAGACTTAATTTATTTTACAGCAATGCCGATGAGCGCGGTTACCGACTTCGTCGGCGTCATAAGAAGCGTTTCGGAAAGCGATAGGCCTATATGCTTTTCGGGCGAAAGAGCGGCAAAAACAGCTCTTTGCGCCTCCAGAGGAAAATCTCCGTAGCCGGCGCTGAATCGCGGGCACGTTTTTTTGCCCTCTTTTGCCTTCTCTGCTTTAATGTCGGAACAGAAGGCATCGCACAGCGCCTCTATCCTCTCGGTAAATATCGCGTCGAGAATGAGAGCTCGCGCCGGATTTCTCGACGAATAACGCATAATCAGCCTATCCGCCCCCACTCCGAGCGTTGCCGCAAACAAAACTATACTTGCGCATCCCGAAAGCGCGTGAGAAAGCGAGCAAGACTCGGTTTTGGTAAAGCTTAAATCTATACACGCCCCCATATGTCTTATGGGAAGCTCGGTATAACACACCTTGTAGCTTATCTCGGCAAGCGCTTCCGAAAGGCACTCGTTCACAAGCCTTTCCAAATCGGAATCGGGGTTTTTCACTCTCATATATCTAAAGATTTCATCCCTTTTCAGCTCCGGCGCGCTATATGATTTTGTCAGTACAGCCCTCATCATGCGAGTATGTCCGACAGATTATTTTGTATCGCCATAGCTACGTCCGGCTTATTCATGGAATAAACGTGAACATTAGTTATTCCGTTAGCGAACAGGTCTATAATCTGGTCTGTCGCATAGGCAATTCCCGCCTGCTTCATAGCGCTTGGCGACGTGCCAAATTTGTCCACGAGCGCCTTGAATCTCTGCGGCATAAACGAGCCGGACAGTGTAGCCGCGCGAGCTACCTGGTTGGCGTTCGTTATAGGCATAATGCCCGGGATTATCGGAACGGTGATGCCCGCCTCACGTATTTTATAGAGGAAATTATAGAGAAGATTGTTATCGAAAAACATCTGAGTTGTCAAAAACGAACAGCCTGCGTCAACCTTTTCCTTCAGGTACTTTATATCCTCTCTCTGGTTTTCGCTTTCGGGGTGCACCTCGGGATAACACGCACCGCCTATACAGAACTCATCACCGCACGCGCGAAGCTCGCGGATAAGGTCGATAGCATATCGGTAAGCCCACTTCGAGCGGTCGCTTGACGCAAGCTCCGGTGTGAGATCTCCTCTGAGAGCCATGATATTCTCGATACCCGCGGCGCGCATTCTCTCGATTTTGCCCCTGATGGTTTCTCTGGTCGATGAAACGCAGGTAAGGTGCGCCAGGGTCGGAACCCCTTGTCTTGCCTTTATATTCTCTGCTATGTTTAGCGTATATCTGCTGGTTCCTCCGCCCGCGCCGTAGGTTACGCTCATAAACAGGGGTCGAAGCTTGGCTATTTCCTCTGTTGCGCGCTTTACGCTCTCAAAGCTGCTCTCGCTTTTTGGCGGGAAGACCTCGAATGAAAGGGTCAGCTTATCTCTATTAAGTAGGTCTGCTATTTTCATTTCTTTTACCTCTTTTCAAGGGAAATAAAGCAATAAAAGATTTTATTAGCTTTATTATATAACTATTTTGAGATTATTTCAATACCTTAGGCAAAAAAGCTGTCACTTTCGCGCCTTTTCGGACGCGCGGCGCTCTTTTTGACATTTTTAATCACTTTAGGTTGAAAAGTTCATAAATAACTGATATAATTTAGAAAAAAGCATTTTGAGGGACAAAATGAACGAAAATATAAACGAAACGGTGAACGAACGTGAAAATCCGGAGCACACCCCTTCAGCGAGCTTTAAAGAACGCGCGGAAAACTTCTGGTATTATTACAAATGGCATACCGTGGTTATTATCGCGGTAATTATTTTTGCGGCTGTGCTCATAGGTCAGCTTATAAATAAACGCGAGTATGACATCAACATAGTATATGCCGGCGGATATTATATTTCAAAAACATCAAGCGACGGCGTGCCTCCCTACAACACCGCTATCAAAAGCCTTGAGCGGGTGGTAGGCGACTACAACGGAGACGGAGAGGTACATATAAATCTCGACGACCGCTACGTTCTCACGGCAAAGGAAATCGACGAGCAGCTCGCGCTCGGACGTGATGTAAACGAGGCGAGGATACAGCAGGACTACACCGACCTCAACAACCTCGTTATGGCAGGCGATTTCCACGTTATGCTGCTATCTTCTGCCTTGTTTGAGGATTACAGCGACAGATATGGCGGCGCGATTTTTGTAAGCCTCGAGGGGTATGTCGCGGAGGCGGGTATAGTTCCCGAATACACAGACATGACTAAAACTGGTATATACCTTAATTCTCTCGACTTTTCTTCTCTGCCCGTTATGGCGGACTTGCCCGATGACACAGTCCTGTGCCTCAGGTGCAAAAATTTCGACCTGTCGCTCGGCCTTGGCAACGGGGACAAAAACTTTGAGTCCTCCGAGGACGTAATACGTAAAATTTTGGCTTATAACTAATAGTGCCCCGCGCAACCGAATAACAAATATATAGCAGCCGATAGGCGCACTCGCTGCAACCGAAAGATAATCTAACATAGCTAGGAGATGCCGACTTGGCAGATAGATAAGCGCAGCTCATCCTATAGGTGAGCTCAACGCAGGATTTCATAGCAAAAACACGCATATATTATCCCGTTTCCCATTTAGGGCTTTGGGTAACATATGCGTGTTTTTGTATAAATATGTAATCTTTACTTTACAATAGTCTCTTTTTCTTCCGGAGAGCTGAGCTTTTTCTGTTCTTTTTTATCTTTGACTTTTGGCGACCTTTTAAAGAGTCCGGTCGCCGATATTTTTGAAAAAAGTCCCTTTGTTTTTCCTACGAGGTTTACTCCGTGTGTAACGAACTGAACACCGCTCTTTACAGTTTCATATCCGTGCATTACGGTTTCTTTGCCCTCGCTGATTATCTCATCGACCTCTTCCTTGACGTTCTGATAAACGTTACTAACAGTTTCAGCTACGGCTACAACCGGCGCTATATCGGCAAGCAAGCTTTCCTTGAGCCGGTTAAATCTGATTTCGACATAATATTTGGCAACCTCTATAACAAAGCTGATTATCCACATCAGAATCGAAAGAGTTGCGAGAATAATTGTTATGCCGTTTGTTGATTCCGCTATAAATATACCATATACAGTAGCGGCAAGTGTTACCGTTCTGAATATCAGCTTTACACCGCTGTTTATCTTTGTCGCTATGCTTTTGACTCGCTTTTCTGTACCTTTCTTTCCATAGGTAACTCCGTAAATAATTATGTATATAAGAGATATAGCCACCGTGGCAATGTTGATTGGCAAAATGCCTGTCCCGACAACCGATGCATAGGTGAAATATCCAATACAAACAAGATTTGAAATTACGGTTACCAGAAATGAGAGAAGCCTGAAATCGTGTATTATCGCATCTATTGACTCTCTTGTGTTTTTAAACATTGCGCATCTCCTTTGATGTTGTTTCAGCCTCATTATATCATTTTTGTAATTCGTTGTCAATACGCAAGGAAAGGTCAGGAGCTTTTTTCTCAGAGAAAAACAAAACGCAATGCGGAATTTGTACAGAAAACCAAATATCGGGAGAAAATCAGTTGACATATATAAAGTTTTAATATATAATATTTGTGTTATTTTTAATTCTCTGACAGGAGGTCGTTATGCTGCACGAAGCGTTTATTGAAAGAATGAAAAATCTTGTCGGCGAGGAATTTTCCGAGCTTGAGAAGGCGCTCTCGCTCCCCGCTGTAAAGGGAATAAGAATAAACAGAATAAAGGCTTCGCCCGAGCATTTCAGAGAGATTTTTGACGCTGACCTTTCACCGATTTCCTATATTGAAACGGGATTTATCCCTGACATACAGTCAGGTCTCGGTCAGCTGCCAGAGCATCACGCGGGAATGTTTTATTCTCAGGACCCCGGCGCTATGGCGGCAATCTCGGCAATAGATATAAGCGAGGGCGAGTATGTCCTCGATGCTTGCGCGGCTCCCGGAGGAAAATCCTCGCACGTCGCGGAAAGAATAGGCGAGAGCGGATTTCTTTTAGCAAATGAATACGTACCGAAAAGGGCGAAGATAATAGTCGGCAACTTTGAGCGTCTGGGAATTAAAAACGCCATCGTAACCTCTCTTGATACCTTGGAAATTTCACAGATGTTCTCACGTTTCTTTGACACGGTTATATGCGACGCGCCCTGCTCGGGTGAGGGAATGTTCAGAAAATACGATGCTGCTATCACCGAGTGGAGTCCCGAGAACGTGCGTGAATGCGCCGAACGACAGCTCACCATTCTGACTAACTGCGCGAAAACCGTAAAGTACGGAGGACAGCTTTTATATTCAACCTGCACCTACTCTGTTGAGGAAAACGAATGTGTGATAGATGCCTTTTTAGACTCTCATCCCGATTTTTATATCGCTCCTCTATGTGACGAAATAATAAGCATTACAGCGAGCGGTATAATTCCCGAGGGCTCTACAAGAGAGGAGCTCTCGCTCACACGCCGCTTTTATCCCCACAAATCACCGGGAGAGGGACAGTATATCGCACTGCTGAAAAGAAAGGAAGGCTGCGGCGAGCCGTCGGTGCTCTACCGAGACGGTGCGAAAGAGATAAGCCGACAGGAGTCGGAAATCGTAAAGAGCTTTCTTAACGAAAACATGAAAAGCGTGCCTGCGGGCAGGCTTATAAGCCAAGGGAACGGTGTCGCGCTCGCCTCGGACAAGCTTCCTATACCGCCGCATTCCGTGTTTATGCCGGGTATTATGCTCGGTGAGATTAGGGGGAAAAACTTTTTTCCTCACCATCAGCTTTTCACAGCCCTTGGTATGAATATGAAAAGAATAGAAAATTTAAGAAAAGGCGACCCGAGGGTTGAAAAATATCTGTCAGGCGAGGAAATAGATGCAAAAAGCTCTTCCGGCTCCGGATTTGTGGCGGTTGCCTACGAGGGGGCTGTTATCGGCGGCGGAAAGCTCTCATCAGGCAAAATCAAGAACCACTATCCCAAGGGATTGCGCAAGCATACCTAATCATATTTTAAATCATTACAGCCTTTATTGCATCGAATTTAACTAAAATGTAAATTAAAATCAAAGGAGATAAAAAATGAGCAAGGTACTCGCAACAGTGGGCGGTATGCCCATTACCGACGACAACGTAACCGAATTTCTTATGAATCTCGGTCAGAGAGGTCAGGCTTACAACACGCCCGACGGAAGAAAGGAAATACTCAAGCAGCTTATATCAAACAAGCTTATGCTTCTTGACGCGAAGAGAAATCTCTACGAAGCTGAGCCTGCCTTTAAGGCACACCTCGCAAAGGTGAAGGACGACCTTCTTACTAGCTACGCTACCGAAAAGGCGATTTCGGCCGTGAAGGTCACTGACAAGGACGCTGAGGAATACTACGAAAAGAACAAGGAAAGATTTGTCAGCGGAGAAAGCGTAAACGCAAGTCACATTCTCGTAGACAGCGAGGAGCTGGCATGTGAAATACTGGAAAAAATCAAGGCAGGCAGTATTACCTTTGAGGCTGCGGCAACCGAGTATTCTACCTGTCCCTCGAAGGAAAATGGCGGCTCTCTCGGAGACTTTGGAAGAGGACAGATGGTGCCGGAATTTGACACGGCTGTGTTCTCTATGTCCGAGGGCGAGATTTCCGGTCCTGTTAAAACGCAGTTTGGGTATCATCTGATACGCCTTAACGCTAAAAACACATCCACCCTTATGCCCTTCTCTGAAATTTCGGGAGATATCAAAAACGCGCTCCTTGCCGAAAAGCAGCGCGCGGCATACGACTCTAAAATCAACCAGCTCAAAATTCTCTACCCCGTTGATATGCTGACGATATGACAGACGAGGTCGAGCTCATAAAAAAGCGGCTTTCAGAGCTTGCAAGGAGAGCCTACGTGTCCGGAATTTTCACTTTTTCCGACTTTCTCGGGCTCTCCGAGCAATCCTCGTTTTCTGAGATAAAGCCAACACTTTCCGGTATTAAATATACCCTGTTTGGCGGTTGTGACGGAGCCGAGCGGGTCATGGTGCGATTTGGCGACGCCGACGAGCTTGGCTACGAGCTTCCGTTTCCGATATCCGCACTAAAGCTCGAGCCCGTCTCACCGAAATTTGCCGAGAAGCTCTCACACAGGGATTACCTCGGCGCAATTCTGAACCTTGGAATTGAACGCTCCGTCGTCGGAGATATAGTAATAAAAGAGGGCGAAGCATTCGTTTTTGTCAAGGATGACATTGCGGAATATATACAAAAAGAGCTTACACGGGTGCGCCGTACCGACATAAAAGTGACTCTCGCCGAGGGTATTCCCGAGGGTGAGCTTTATAAAACCGAGAGGCGCAAAATCCAGCTCGCGAGCGAGCGGCTTGATGCCGCGATAGCCAGAGTTTATAATATGTCAAGAGATGACGCGCAGCGCCTTTTTGCAAAGGGGCTCGTCTTTGCCTCCGGCAGAGAAATCGTCTCCGCATCATACACTCCAAAGCCCGACGAGATTATAAGTGTCAGAGGGCACGGAAGATTTATATACCGCGGCTTCGACTCGAACACGAGGCGCGGAAAACTGAATGTTCTGGTAGACGTTTACGTTTGAGCAAAACAGCGTACCGACACCACCCCAAAAAAACGCATTTGCGCAAAATAAAATTATCAAAATCAAGAAAATAAAAAAGAACCACATCACTCTTAGGGCATACCCGTGTGGTTCTTTTTGTATTTTTTAACCGGCTGCGACCGTTTCCTTCTTGTTTTTTGAGGAGCGGTATCTTCTTTTTCTGGTTGACTTTTTCTTAAAGCTTTCGTGCTTTATAAGACCCTCTCTGTAGCTTTTAAGCGAGGCCTCATCTGCCGGTTTCACTGTGCGCTTTGCGCGCCAGGTGTCGTTAAAGTTGCGGTGGAGTCTGAGTGTAATCAGCATGTCGCCGTCCTTGGGACAGTCAAAATAGAAGGTGTACTTCTGACCCTTGGAGTGCAGAGGCTCACCCTTTTCCTTAAGCCGCGCGCGGCACAACGGACAGGTCGGATTTTTTACTATATCGTCTGTAAGCATCTCGTCTATTGTTACGTATCCGTCATCACCCGCATCGGCATCTCCGATAACGCCCTCCTCGAGGAACTCACCGTGTACGCTCGTGTAGGTTTTGATAGCATCTGGAACGTCAAGCCGCATAGCCACGAGGGCTGTGAAATACGCATCGTTGAGAGCATCGTGCGCGGGAAGCGTCTGCTGAATATCAAAATAATCCATAGCGTATTCCAGCGAGCGTTGCTTTGCAAGTCCGTCGGTTCGTGTGTTGAATATGCGCTGAAGATCGTAGACCTCACCGAGCCAATCCTGACTTATGCCGTGTGCATTCAGATTCTCCCTTAGCATCGGGATATCGTCAGGTCCCCAGGTGAGAAAGGCGTAATCCTTGCCACACCATTTGCGGAATCGCTCCGCCGCCTCATCAAGCGGTGTACCCATATCCATCTGCTGCTGAGTTATGCCCGTCAGCTCGGATACGTGTCGGTGAAGCTTCTTAAAATACTTCGGTTTTACAATTATCTGGTAGGAGCCGCATACGTTCATATTTTTATCAAGCTTGACAGCACCTATCTGTATGACCTCTCCGCGCAGTCGGCACGAGAGCTGACGCTGTACGGCAAGCGCCTTTTGAGCGTATGCTTGATTCCACTCCAGATCGAGTGTTATATAATGCATTTTCAAATCCTTTGTTTTTTCATTCCCTAGTATTATATCACCACAGCGGAGAAAAGTCAAGTCGGATTGTTTGAATTGTTATGCCCGACAAGAAAAATCTTGACAACACTGCCTGTATGGTGTATAATTGTTACATAATAAATTATTACGCGTATTTGCATAAAAGAAAAGGACTCAAAACATGGAAAAGTTCGACTGCATACCCGAAATATTTGCCTCGTGTGTTTTTAACGAGGACGTCATGAGGGAGAGACTTCCAAAGGACGTATATACTTCCCTTATGAATACCATAGCTACGGGTAAGGAAATTGACGCAAGCATTGCCGACGTGGTAGCCGGTGCTATGAAGGACTGGGCTATCGAGCGCGGAGCAACACACTTTACTCACTGGTTCCAGCCTCTCACGGGCGTTACCGCGGAAAAGCACGACGCATTTCTTTCCCCCGTCGGCGGCGGTAAGGTTATAATGGAATTTTCGGGCAAGGAGCTTATACGCGGTGAACCCGACGCTTCCTCATTCCCCTCTGGCGGACTTCGCGCGACCTTTGAAGCGCGCGGTTATACAGCGTGGGATCCTGCGTCGTACGCCTTTATAAAGGACGGCTCGCTCTACATACCGACAGCCTTTTGCTCATACGGCGGAGAGGCTCTTGATACGAAAACTCCGCTTCTCCGCTCTATGGACGCGATATCCAAGGCGGGACTGCGCATTGTTCGCCTTTTTGGCGATGATACGGCAGAGAGGGTGGTTTCTACCGTTGGCGCGGAGCAGGAATATTTCCTCATAGACGAGGACGATTTCAAGGCAAGACGCGATCTTTACTACTGTGGCAGAACTCTTTTCGGCGCACCGCCGGTCAAGGGTCAGGAGCTTGAGGACCATTATTTCGGCGCTCTGCCCACGCGCGTGTCCGCGTTTATGAAGGAGCTCGATCAGGAGCTGTGGCGCCTTGGCGTAACGTCAAAGACGAAGCATAACGAGGCGGCCCCCTCGCAGCATGAGCTGGCGCCGATATTCTGCACGACCAATATTGCGGTTGACCAGAACCTTCTGACTATGGAATGTATGCGAAAGCTTGCTCCTAAGTTCGGCATGGCGTGTCTGCTTGCGGAGAAGCCATTTGAGGGAATAAACGGCTCGGGCAAGCACAACAACTGGTCGCTCTCTACCGACTCCGGCAAAAATCTTCTGAAGCCCGGTAAAAATCCCGGTGAAAATAAGCAGTTCCTGCTCTTTTTGGCAGCGGTCATCCGCGCTGTTGACGAGTATCAAGACCTCTTACGCATATCTGCGGCTACGGCATCTAACGACTGCCGTCTCGGCGGTCACGAAGCGCCGCCCGCTATTATATCGGTATTTCTGGGTGAGGAGCTTGAGGCTCTCGTTAACTCGATAATTGATGGCTCACGCTATGCCAAGCGTGACACGAAGTATATGTCGCTCGGCACTCCGTCGGTTCCCACCATTCGCAAGGATAATACCGACAGAAACCGTACCTCACCCTTTGCCTTTACCGGCAATAAATTCGAGTTCAGAATGGTAGGCTCCGGGCAGAATATAGCGCTTGCCAACATCGTTCTGAACACCGCTGTTGCGGAGTCGCTGACTATATTCGCCGATATTCTTGAGGAGACGGTTGATTTTGACAGAACGCTCGACAAAATCCTCTCGGACACCTTCAAAAAGCATTCACGCATACTCTTTTCCGGCAACTCATATTCTGCAGAATGGGAAGCTGAGGCAAAGGCGCGCGGACTCTCGAATTTCAAGAGCTCACCCGATGCTTACGCTCACTTTACTGACGAGAAGAACATAAGGCTCTTTGGCAAATTCGGTGTTATGAGCGAGACCGAGATGCGCTCAAGGCGCGAAATATTCTTTGAGAGCTATCGCAAGATTAAGAACATAGAAGCGCGCACGATGCTGGAGATGACGATACGCGATATTATACCCGCCGTATCAAGATACATAGGAGAGCTTTCCGATACGGTAAACGCGACACGCTCCGCCTGTAAGGGCGCAAGTCTCTCTTGCGAGTGCGATATTATAGAGAAGCTTTCCGCATCTCTCGCAAAGGCTTATGACGCTTATATTGCGCTTGAGCGCGCGGAGCGCGTGGCTATCTCAAAGGCTACCGACGAGGAGGCGGCATTCTTCTATAAGAACACCGTTATTCCAAAGATGGATGCTCTTCGCCGCGTAGTAGACGAGATGGAAACCCTCACCTCTCGCGAGGCCTGGCCAATGCCCACATACGGCGATATTATATTCAAAATATAATGGTTTGACTATTGCGCCCGCCGGATTATACGTTCCGCGGGCGTAATTAAGTTGTATGCCGCACGCCTATAGCGCTTAAAGCTATCGGAAATTTTATTCCGCGACGCTGTTTATATAGCTTTTAATGCGCGTGTAATGTTTGTAGTATTCACAATAAGTAACACTTTACTGCAGTGAGGAAATTTTTATGAGAATAGATCCTTTTTTTGAAAATCAGCCCCCGATAGAATTTATAGACAATCTGAAGCTCCCGGTACACCAGAACCCACCCCCGAACTTTAAAATCGGTGAGCCTGCGGAGGGTGAAGCTTCTGTGCTCGGTGCTTACATAAGCGAGAAATTCCCATCCGATGAGGGTCTGCTCGATACCGCCTACGAGGATTTCAACACCTTCTTGACGATAACCGGCACGGGTGGTAAAGAGTATCCCATCCGCTTAAAGCGCGACACGGTATCGGGATATGAGAGTTATCGCATATCCGTAAGCCGCGATGCGTGTACCGTAACCGCAGAGGATACCGAGGGTATAAGACGCGCTATTGTATATCTTGAGGACGAGATGACAAAGAGAGAAGGACCCTACCTTGCGATAGGTGAGGTTGTCCGCTCGCCTAAAATCAAGGACAGAATAACGCGTGGATTTTTCAGCCCCACGAACCGTCCGCCTAAATACGGTGACGAGCTTCTCGACGATATCGACTACTACCCCGACGAGTATCTGAACAGGCTCGCTCATTCCGGAACGAACGGACTGTGGATATACACGAGCTTCCGCGCTCTCGTTAAAACCAAATACTTTAACGACGATGCGGCAGCTATCGACAAAAGAATCAAAAAGCTTACACGGGTGGTGTCTAAATGCAAAAAATACGGTGTTAAGGTTTACATTTTTGCAATAGAGCCACTCGGACTGGAGGAGGAAGAGGCGGCAGCGCACCCCGAGTTCCGCGGAGCCGATAAGGCTGACCGCTGGTATCCTATATGCCTCAGAACCGATGCTGGCAGAGATTATATTATAACGGCGGTTGAAAGGCTTTTCAGAGCAGTTCCCGACCTCGGCGGATATATTGATATCACAGCCGGAGAGCGACCTACCAGCTGTCCGTCGGTAGCGACAGACCGCTCATGCCCGAGATGCTCAAAGTATTCAAGGGGCGAGAACCTCGCCTACTCCTGCGATGTTATAAAGGAGGGTATCCGCCGTGCTGGCACGGGCGCGAAATTTGTAAGCTGGACCTACGGTCACAGATATTGGGACTGGGAGGATATTAAGGAATATACCGAGAAGTCAAAATCCGATATCGTCTTGATGCAGAATTTCGAGGATCGCGGATATGATGAGCAGCTCGGAAAGGCGAGAGTAGCTTACGACTATTGGCTATCCTACGTCGGTCCGTCCGAGCTCTACGAAAAGAGCGCAAGATGGGCGGCAACCGAGGGACGCGAAATGTGGGCAAAGATGCAGGTATGTACCTCGCACGAGATTGCCACAGTTCCCTATATTCCGGCACCGGGACTTATATTTGAAAAGTACAAGGCAGCCGTATCGCTCGGCACCACGGGCGTTATGGAATGCTGGTATTTCGGCAACTATCCCTCTGTTATGAGCCGCGCCTCGGGCGAGCTTTCGTTCGCTGATAATTTTGACGACAAGTCGGCATTTTTAGAGGATTTCGCAGCACGGGTATACGGCAAAACCATGGCAAAGAGCATTGCCGCCGCCTGGGAGGAGTTTGAGAAGGGATACAGAAATTACCCCACGAACATTATGTTCAGCTACTACGGTCCTATGCATGACGGTGTAGCGTGGGATCTTGCATTGAAGCCCAAAAACAACTCACAGTCGCGAACTTGGCTTCTCCTCGATCCGCCTGACGGCGACAGAATAGGCGAGAGCCTTTTTGCGGGGCATACTCTCGACGAAGCGATAATCCTCGCGGACAGAATGAGAACGCATTGGAGACGCGGACTTTCGCTTCTTCCCGAAAATGCGGGCGAGTGCCTTGGCGTTGCCGAATGCATAGGCACGCTGTTTGAGTCGGGATACAATATTCTGAACTTCTATAAGCTCCGTGGCGACCTCGGACGCGAAAGAGGAAACGGACTCGAAATACTCGAAAAAATGCGCGAGCTCGTGCTCCTCGAAAAGCGCAATTCCGAGAAAATGATAGAGCTGTGCGAGGGGGATAAGCGTCTCGGTTATCACTCTGAGGCTGAGGGCTTTAAGTTCTTCCCCGAAAAGCTCCGCGACAGAATAAGCAAGCTTGAGCGCACCCTTGCGACGGAGTTTACCGAAACGGAGGAACGCATCAAGGCGGGCAGGCATCCTCTCGGATACTACTATGCCGAGGGTGAGAATGCCTACATTATAGGCGAAAACGAAACACGGGGTGATATCATAACCGTATCCCCGGGATATGATTTCACGACACGTGTCGAGGGTGACGAGCTTGTACTTGAAGCAAGCTGCCGTGACGCGTGCCCCGTTAGCGCATATTTTGAATTTGAGCCCGGTATGCCTGAGTGCGGCATAGTGTTTGGCAAAGCGAGAGATAACTCTACCTACCATATCGAATCCTACGATAAGTATCTCGACGGCCTGCGCTTTGATTCCTCGGCTATATCTCACGGCTCCGCGGTCGGCCCTCAGGGCGAGGAGCTGATGAAAAATTACAGCTACTCACGCACCGAGTGCGACGGAAAAATCGTTCACACTCTACGCCGCAAAATCCCGACTGATAAGTGGAACAAGTCGGGTGCTATCCGTATCAAGATGATGATAGACGGCAAAAGATGGATTCCCGCAGGAGAGGAAGTATATACTCTCGGCAAGCGCGAAATTGCTCCCGACGAGTACGCGTTCTTTAAGCTCGCTGACTGAGTTTACCTTGCAACGACCAAACAAGCTTTTGTTAATCGACGGACTAACACCGTTTTTCTCACTGCAAGAAAAAATGATGAAAGCTTGAACGAATTTGTAACAAAAAACACCCTCAGGGCGTTTGCGTAAGCGACGCACTCTTGCGGGTGTTTTTTACTTTTTGTAAAGTATAGTTGTTATTTTTGCATTTTAAAGCACTTTAAAAATTAAAAACGCTCTGATTTTCTCTTGTTATTTTTTCTCAAGAATTTCTTTAAGAACGGGATATACCGCCTTTGCCATCATGTAAAATCCGAGGTCGGTAAGGTGGCAGTCATCAACGGTGCACTCATTCTCAGCATCGCCAAAAATCTCGCCGCCATGAATAAGATAAACGTTCTTGTCACCCCTTGCTCTTGCGTTGTCATAGGTCTTCTTGATAACAGCAAAGCGAGCATCGCGGTTTTCCGTTTTACGAAAATAAGGTCGTGAAATCATAACGATAGGAAGGTCTGCCTGCTTCTCTCTTATCCTAAGAAACATTCTCTCGTGCGTAGCTTCAAGGTGCTCGACACTTGGCGCGTTATGGTCGTAGTCATAAACAAATGCGGACATATTAAGACCTGCTATATACTCGGCCATAGCGTCCTCTCCCTTTGCAGAGCCCGAAAATCCCAGGTTTACGTAGTCGGCGTCGAGCTTTCTGGATACGACGCTTGGATAGTTTGTTCCCGCTCTCGAGGCACAGCCGCCCTGTGTTATAGACGAGCCGTAGTAGACTATCGGCTTCTCGTACGTATAGTCCGGCGCATATTCGAGAAGCGAGTCCTTCTCAAGTCCAATAAGTATGCTTGAGGGGACGCTGTACGTAGGCATATTAATAGTAATCAGACGCTTTTCACTACTACCGAAATTAGCAACAGCCTCATATCCCTTGTTCATTCCGAACGGTGGAACGAAGGTTGCATAATACGAGTCGTCAACGTATAAGTCAAATCCCGCGCCACCGGTAAGCGGCATATGGCAGGCATTATAAATGTAGGAGTAGACGGCAACCAAAGCAACGCGAGGACTGTCGGTAACAAATCTTATTCTGCCACCTGCAGTGTAAATGCGAAGCTTTGTTACGTTCTGGCTCGTAGCCTCGGCTACTTCCTCGGGAAGTCTTGTATAGGCTTCACCGTCACGGGTTACACCGTATATTCTAAACGGCTCCTCGTCGACGTTTTTGAAGACAAGTCCTGTTTTATCTATCTCCTTGTCAACCTTCATATTTTTATCTATTTGCGTGATATCCATAGCGTCCTCCAAGAAAAATACTATCTTATTATAACACACAGAATATGCGATGTCAATAAAAGATAAAAATATTATCATATCTTAATTATAAGCTTCAGTTTTCCTATCGGGCGTTGGAACCAAAAGTAACGTTTTTTGCCCTGTTTTGGTTCGTTATTGTTTGTTTTCTTATGTTTTCTCGTTTTTATCACTGTATTTTTCCGTTTTTTAAAAGTTTCAGACATACCGCGCTAACCGATTATAAAGGAGAGTGAACCAAAGTATTGACAAGCGGCACGCTGTGTGCTAAAATAAATAAAAAAGAAAAGGAAATGTAGCCGTGAATATAAAAGAGCAGGAGTTTACCTCGCTGTTTACTAAGATTTTCGCCCTTAACGGTTTATCTTCTATGATTTCCCGAGAAACAGTGGCGTTATTCTATAAGCTGACCGAAAGGATGCTTGAGGAAAACGAAAAATATAATCTCACCGCCATAACAGAGATTGACAAGATAATATTAAACCACTATGCAGACTGCGCTATGATAGCATCAAAAATCAAAAAGGGCGCGACACTTATCGACATTGGATGCGGCGCGGGCTTTCCAACACTCCCCTTGGCAATAGTCCGCCCCGACCTTAAAATCACTGCCATAGACTCGACCGCAAAGCGAGTCAACTACGTAGCCGAGAGCGCGGCGATTTTATCTCTCGCAAACATTGATACACGCGTCGCAAGAGCTGAGGACCTCTCGCGCACAGAGCTTCGCGAGAGCTTTGATTACGCTACCGCTCGTGCCGTTGCTGAGCTCAGAATACTCTCTGAGCTATGTCTGCCGTTTGTCAAGCGAGGAGGTCAGATGCTCGCCATGAAGGGCAAAAACGCAGAGTTTGAGCTCTCGGGCGCAAAGCGCGCCATTTCTATGCTCGGTGGCAAGGGCGCAAGATGCGAGAAGATAAAGCTTGTTGGCGTGGGTGAAGATGAAACCCATCCGCTGATTATCATCGACAAGGTGGAGAAAACTCCCTCGACATACCCCCGTCCCTATGCGCAGATATCAAAGAAGCCACTGTAACTTTACTTTGTGCTCGTGGCATTATCTTTCCTATAAGTACATAAATTTTACCGCATAGGAGACTATTTATTTTATATACAGGAAGCCTTAATATCCGGATTATTGCAAAAGCAAAGCGAGATGGCGTGCCATCTCGCTTTGCTTTTTAATTTATCGTTCTGGTTTGTGTAAATTGTTTTATAGAGATAATTATTTGCCTGATTTTCGTATCCATTTATCGCGACTTTGATTATTTTTATTGATAAATTGGCTAATTTGTAAATATTTATTTGCTTTTCTGCTCGCCTTCCGCCTTTTTCTTCCTTATAAGCTTTGAGAAAAAAACGGATATTTTAGAAACAAATTTCGCATTGGCCAAGGAGGTTTTAATCCTGCGATTCAGACTCTGCTTTGTCATTTTGTCTATGTTAAGCTCCCTGCCCTTGTCAAGCCGCTTTGAATACTGAGCGTGAGTATAAAGTCCGACATTCGCCGCGAAATCGCAAACCTCCTTGCTCTCAAAATCCTCAGCCTCGTGCTGATACCAACCAAACATCTCGGCATATCCGTTATGAAGCAAATCCCAGAAATCGGATTTAGCATCGCTCCAGAGGATATTATAAATCTTGTAGCAGCGGCTGGCAGAAAGATTGAGATAGGACATCGCAAGCGGAACATAAACTCCGTGCGACATAAGGAACTGCTTTATTTTCATATAGACGACAGGCACCTGCGCGTAGTATTTACGGAATAGCTTCTGACGCGACTGGTCGGAATAAACTCTGTGATGCACGAGCACCTCGTCTATGCGCTCAACCCTCGTAGCAAGCGAAAGAGCCGAGCAAACGAAATAAACGTCCTCAAAAACATAAAGCTCCGGGGCA
>JAEIGA010004546.1_pt1 | contig 21445 bp, 16 predicted proteins | sample 9270691 | NCBI WGS metagenome assembly JAEIGA01 (sample SAMN17057246, study PRJNA624740) | gut metagenome | biome: biome; isolation source: fecal sample | host: Bos grunniens | place: China: Xizang | collected 2019 | reverse complement strand
ATCATCAGCATGACGTTCATAATTATTATCCCATGGATAATTCATCAATTCCGCACCACCATGATAGTGAGCAGCCATAGTAAATTGATAGTCTTCCGCAAATTGCATAAACCATTGTGTTTCCAATGCATAAGCCTCATTATCAGGATGGGCGCCATCAACAGGGTCAGGATAGTTACGGTTCATATCGACTCCGTATGCATTATAACGTGTTGCTCCGCTGACAGTATGATTGCCACTACGATATGTGCCATCTGGATTAGCATTAGGACAAATAAAAAGATCAAGATTGTTAATAACATTTTGCACTTCAGGCAAATCTTGTCGTGTAAGAAGAAGGTCGATGAGACGAAGCATCATAATAAAACCTGTTGTCTCATCACCATGAATTGTCGAACCATACAAGAACTTAGGCTTGCCTTCAGACACACCATTATTGATTCTGACCATCAATATCTTACGTCCGCTAGCAAGGGTTCCGAGTTCCATCAATGAACAATTTTCGGAGTATGTCTCAGCGAACTCTTCCATCATAGCGACATAAGCCTCATAAGTTGGATATTCGTCCCAATCGTATTCGGCGCGTGTTCTTCCGTCAAACATTTTATGTTCCTCCAACATAGAAGGTGGAGTCATCAAAACAGGCTCGAATCCTAATGTCAAAAATTCTTCAAACTGCCTATTGTTAGCGTATGCAGTAACGACATTGCCATTAACTTTATCTAGCGAAATCATTTTTGCGATTTCGTTTAAGGTCTTCAAATCATCAACTTTGAAGTTGAAATAAAACTCATTGCGTTCTTTCATCATCGATTGCAAGTCTCTTTCCTGAGAAAAGACATTCAAGGAGAAAAGAGCAACGAATAAGATAGCGAATATAGTTTTCATAATGCAATTATTTATTATACATAACTTTACATTCATTTTCCAAATCATTTTTAACATTCTCATTTACCCCAACAAGAGGGAGACGGAGTACGTTTTTACAAAGATTTTGATATGCCATCAGGCATTTTATTCCAGCAGGATTGCCATCAGCGAAGATAAGATTATTCATCTTGAGCATTTTGTAATGAAGCGGAAGAGCTGTTTTAGGGTCATCGTTCATCATTGCTGTGACCATTTTACAGAAGATATCAGGATAGCCATTAGCAGCTACTGATATAACGCCTTTTGCTCCGAGAGCCATCATTGGCTGAGTGATGCCGTCATCACCAGAAAGGACATCGAATCCTTCAGGTTTATCGCGCAATATCTCCATGATTTGCTGCAAGTTGCCAGATGCTTCCTTAACAGCAACAATATTATCATGTTTAGCTAATTCAACACATGTTGATGACTGAAGGTTAACACCCACTCTGCCTGGCACATTGTAAAGGACGACTGGGACAGGCGAATTATCAGCGACTGCTTCAAAGTGAGCCTTCATGCCTCTCTGATTAGGTTTGTTGTAATATGGCACAACACTTAATATGCCATCGACGCCTTTAAAATTCTGGTTTTTAATATTTTGAATTAAAGCTGCTGTGTTATTACCTCCCATGCCAAGAAGAATAGGGCAACGGCCGTTTGCTACTTTTACAATAGTTTTCAACACATTATCTTTTTCTTCAGATGTCAAGGTAGGCGCTTCTGAAGTGGTTCCCAACGCAACCATAAAATCTGCGCCATTAGACAATGTATATTCTACAATATTTTCAAGTGATTTATAATCAACAGAAAAATCTTCATTGAAAGGAGTTATAAGAGCTACTCCAGTGCCGACAAAAGGATTATTTTTCATTTTTATTTCCAGATAACATCAATAAATATTTATATAAAATTTTCAGACGTTCAATTTCATTCTTTTCAATCCCATAATCCAAAACAAGATCATGAAGTTGCATATTATTATTTGAATGTCCTATCTTGAACGATGAATTCACACATGAAACGAGATAATCGTTCAGCATATTTTCATTATTATCAGAAAGATTGACGAACAATTCATCAGAAAAAGATCTCAATAGCATCTCTTTTTCTTTTTTTAAAATTCCTAACTTATTAAAATCTTCCTTAAGTATAAAGAGCATGAAATCGCTCTGAAGCAGATTATCCGGTAAGGTTTCACTCAAAACCAAGAATCTAAGTTTATGAGGATTCAACGAATTCTTCACGAATTGCTCCATCATCTTAATATCTTTTTTTTGGTTCTCATCGAGCAAGATTGTCATTATAGGAGACTTGTTAATATCGGGAAATTGCAACATTCGTTTTTGTTGTAAATTTCTCTTGATTTTTCTCTTTCTAAAAAAAAGTATTAACGACTTAAACATTTTCTTGTATTTAACTTGCAAATATACATTATTAATACTAAATATCCACATATTTTCTCTTAATATTTTTTATATTTGCGATGGTTTAAATCATCATATTATGAAGGTTACAGTTTTAGGCAGCGGCACATCTCAAGGCGTCCCAATCATCACTTGCGGATGCGAAGTATGTCGTTCTAATGATGCTAAGGACAGACGTTTACGCACTTCTATTCTAATCGAATCAGGTGGAACTACAATATGTATTGACGCCGGTCCCGATTTCCGCTATCAGATGCTGAGAGCGAATGTCACAAAATTAGACGCCATTCTAATCACGCACCAGCACAAAGACCATATAGGAGGCCTAGATGATGCAAGACCATTGATTTTTGCACAAGGTGCACCGATGACTGTTTTCGCCTCACCCGAAGCGCAAGAAGAAATAAAGAGAGAATATTCTTATGCTTTTGTAAACGAAGATGAAAGATATCCAGGAGCACCAACATTCAACCTGATAAACTTAGACGAAAGCCCTATAAATATCAACGATATTATAATAGAGCCTATCGAATTAAAGCATTTCACCTTAAAGTCATACGCATTCAGAATCGGAGACTTTGCATATGTCACCGATTTAAGCGAACTGTCCGAAAACGCCTTCAACAGGCTAAAAGGCGTCAAGTATCTCATTATCGAAGCATTAAGGAAGAGAGAACACTATTCTCACATCAATCTTTCGCAAGCAATAGATATCGCACAAAGGCTAGACGTTGACAAAGCCTGGTTCACGCATGTCAGCCATGAAATGGGAAAAGCTGCCGACGTCAACCCTACACTTCCCAAGAATATGATGCTAGCTTATGACGGACTGGAAATCGAGATTTAATCTTTATAGAACACTATTGTAATCAATCGACAAAAAACATTATCTTTGCAAAAAAAGTTATGCAAGAAATTATATTCGAACTAAGAGAAGGTGATGAATTCATCCCTTTAATTGCATTGTTAAAAGCCACAGGAATCGTCGATTCTGGCAGCATGGCGCAGGAAGTCGTGACTGCAGGTCTTGTCAAACGCAACGGCGAAACGGAATTACGTAAACGCGCAAAAATAATTCCAGGCGACAAGATTGAATTTGAAGATTGTTTGATTATTGTTGAATAATAACAAATCCCAAAGTCAATTATTATTATGACTTTGGGATTACTTTATCATATAAGATGAAGTTCACCTATTATTTGGCATTATCTATATCCTTGTAGTTATCTTCATCCAAGAACCATTCTTTGTACATCATATAGCCTTGTGCATTCGTACGAGCCATATTGCCAACAGTTTCAGATGCATCCTTCACTTTTTTAGCAGGCACGCCCGCATATACGCCTGGCTCCAATATGCTATTACTCAACACAACGCTTCCAGCAGCAATGACTGTATTGTCAGGAACGACTACATTATCCATCAAGATTGCGCCCATTCCAATAAGCACATTGTTACCCACTTTGGCTCCATGCACTATAGCATTGTGACCTATAGAGACATCATTTCCGATTTCACATATAGATTTTTGATATAAAGTATGCAGCACCGCTCCATCCTGAACATTTACTCTATCACCTATTTTGATGGTATTGACATCACCTCTCAGGACTGCTCCGTACCAGATACTGCAATCATTACCTATTGTAACATCTCCAACGACAGCTGCTGTTTCAGCAACAAAGCAGTTGTCACCAATTTTAGGTATAAAACCGTTCAATTCCTTTATTAAAGCCATAGTGGTTTCTTATATTTTAAGTTTTAAATTATGAGCATCTATTTTATCGCTGCACTCATGTTCCGAGCAACCTATTCCAGAATCTGACACTTTTCCTTCGAGATAAGACTGCACCAATTCATCTACATTTCCAGAGCAGCCACGAATTACATTTATATTATGAGCGTTGAGTTTGCTTTTAGCGCCTTCACCCATATTTCCAGCCAGCATCATAACTACTCCCATATCCTGCAAATCGGCAGCAATTCCAGATTTACATCCGCAGCCCTGAGGCGATGCCATTGTCTCACGTTTAACAACAGTATTATCTTCTATAGTAAAAATGGTGTAATGGTCACAATGTCCGAAATGATCATCAACACGCTCATCTCTTGTTGGAACAGCTATTTTCATCTTGTATCATTATTAATTTAATACTGCAAAGATACTCCTTTTTAACAAGAAGATTCATCATTCCAAACAAAAAAAATATACTCCACAGCCTAAATATTTGAGTATTTTGAAAAGGAGACGTTCTCAGATTTTAGCATACAGATGTTAACAGGCATTAACATTTTGGTCCACAAAACATTACTTCTGACGGAGACTTCCCTGAAAAATACAACTTTCTCATTTCAATCATATAGGGTTCTGTATATGAGAAGAACAGCTGCAAGCCCTTACAAAGAGCATTCAAGCCTTGCTCACCATTGACAGTCTTGTCAAATCTGTGTTTAGGGCATTCGCCATGACAAGCGAAATAATATTTGCATCGCAAACACTCTGACGGCAGAGCATTTCTTTTATTGATACCGAACTCTGTCATTTTATCTGATGCCACTATATCACCCAGCGACATTTCACATATATTACCTAATTTATGTCGTGTATATACAAAATGATCACAAGGATAAATGTCACCGTTATGTTCAACCACAGCATTAGCGCCGCATGTTTCAGAATAGACGCAAGTTCCAGGATTCATTCCACAATAATTAGCCAAAGTTGAATCGAACAGATTCACGAAATATTCGCCGACATCATTCTTAACCCAGAAGTCAAATATTTCACACATAAATTCGCCATACTTGACAGGATTGACAGACCAGGGTGCCAATTTACAATTTTCATCATCCGGCGATGTTATTCTATTTGTTTCAGCGTTAACATATTCCACCACTGGCATAAACTGCATATAATGGCTTCCTATCTTTTTCATGAAGTCATAAACTTCAAGGCCTTTACCTTCACTTGCCTTGTTTATCGTTGTCAAAGTATTAAACTCCACGCCGTAACGATGCAACAGCTCAATTCCTCGCAGCACCTTATCAAACGTTGGGAAAGCGCCTTTATCCTTTCTATATTTATCGTGAATATATTGAGGCCCATCAATAGAAACACCAACTAGAAAATCATTTTCTCTAAAGAAAGACGCGAAATCAGCGTTTATCAGAGTAGCATTCGTCTGTATTGTATTAAGAATCTTTTTACGACCTTTATATTTATTTTGAAGTTTGGCTATAGTTTCAAAATATTCCAGTCCAAGAAGCAGCGGTTCGCCTCCATGCCAGTCGAAGGTGATTTCTTCAGCATCGTTTATTTCCAGATATTCTTTAATGCATTTTTCAAGAGTATCCAAAGACATCCTGTGCTCTTCACCATAAATATCAGCCTTATCCAGATAATAGCAATAAGCACAGTTAAGATTACACAAAGAACCCACAGGTTTAAACATCATATTAAACCTCAACGGCTTAGTAATTCTACAAGCATCAGAAAGAGTCAGTGTATTTTTCAGCCATTCACTCATAATCACTGAAACTTAAACAAGTCAGACTCAGTCCTAGACACTTTCATCAACGAATCGAATTCAGCCACCTTTTCAGGATATCTTTCAGACAAATCATTTTCTTCAAGAGCATCTGCTGACAAATCATACAGTTCTATCTTTCCATTATTATGCACGTCATATCTAACAGCTTTCCAATCACCTTTTCTTATTGCTTGTCGTCCATTGTTTTCATGAAATTCCCAATAGAGATATTCATGGTTTCGCTGTTCTCCTTTACCTTCCAAGGTTGGAAGATATGATATTCCGTCAATATTTTCCGGAAGTTCTGCATCAATTATATCAGCCAATGTCGGAACAAAATCCCAAAATGCAGATATATGTTCTGACCTAGTATTTTCCTTTACAACATCATTCCATTTCACGATGAAAGGAACTCTTATTCCACCTTCGTACAAATCGCGTTTGTATCCTCGCAGTTCGCCATTGCTGTTGAAGAAATCCGGGTCTGCTCCGCCCTCAATATGAGGACCGTTATCTGACGTAAACACGATTATCGTATTATCAGCGATGCCTAGACTATCTAATGTAGAGCATATCTCACCGACTTGCTTATCCAACACAGAAATCATTGCTGCGAATGCAGCATGTGTATATTTCTGGGAGCCGTAGCCACCGTTTTTATAATACATTCCGTCATCACAGCCATTAAAAGCGACCTCTTTTTCAAAGGCAGCATCGCCGGCAAAAGGAACCAACTCTTTTTCAGGCACTTTAAGTTCAGCATGAGGAATCACGGAAGTATACCACATAAAGAAGGTCGTGTCTTTATTTTCTCTTATAAAGTCAAGAGCCTCATTATGTATAATATATGGTGCATAGTCATTTTCATTTTTATACTTATTACCGTCCAACATAATTTTTTCATCATTATGCCACAGGTGATATGGGTAGTAATTATGAGCTATGCGCTGACAGTTATATCCAAAGAATTCATCGACATTCTGATTTTCAGGAGCGCCTTCTGTTTTAGGAGCGCCAAGTCCCCACTTGCCAAAGACCGATGTCTTATATCCATTATCCTTTAACATCTTAAATATTGTATACGTGTCAGATGGAATAGGATGCTGGCCTTCGACAGGCATTTCCTTATTACCTCTGATAACAGTATGTCCAGTATGTTGACCTGTTATCAAGCAGCTTCTTGATGGTGCACTGACAGAAGATCCCGAATAATGTTGGGTAAACAGCATACCTTGTGACGCCAGCTTATCAATATTAGGAGTTGAGAATTTATTCTGTCCTAAGCAAGACAGGTCTCCATAACCGAGATCATCGGCCAGAATAAAAACCACATTTGGATTTTTATCCTGTTTTTTATCTTCATCGTTTTCATTCGATTGCACCGCTGCATTTGTTGCTACAGTCTGAACGCACGATGACAATGCAACAGCAGTCAATGCGATAGGCGAAAATTTCATAAGTCGCTTTATTTTCTCTTTTTTCATTTATGCAAAGCTATTATTTAACAAAGATAAAACTTTTAAAAGAATATTTACAATCAATATTTTATCAAAACCACCTCTTCTTCATTAACACATCTATATGCATAATCATAGACGACTCTATACTCTTCGTTCTTTCTCGTTCTATAAACATTTGTTATCAGGTCGAAGTTGAAATCATTTCTTAATAGGTCTTGTTTCAATACGACAATCTTATTATTGTTTTTAGACAGCAACTTCAAAATCCTTCTATTCTGCAACAATAAGGCATTAACATTTTTTATTAACAAGACGCCGTCGTCTTTTTTATTTTTATAATGATGATTGTTTCGGCAATTATCGTCACAATATTTTTTATCAGCACGACCTGTCAATTCCCTACCGCAAAAGGAGCATGTCTTTATGTTATTTGTCTCCATTATCAGTTTGAGAACACATACTCAATTATATTAGCTCCCATTTTAAGAGCCTTACGACGAGTTTCTTCAGAGTCATAATGCACTCTTTGGTCTTCCCAGCCATCTCCCAAATCACATTCGTAAGTAAAAAGGCAAACCATTCTGCCTTCATATATCAGTGCGAATGCCTGAGGCGCTTTATTATCATGTTCATGTATTTTAGGCAAACCATCAGGGAAAGAATATGGTTTCTGGAAAATAGGATGAGAGTATGGCAGTTCAACCCATTGGAGTTCTGGGAACACTTTTTGCATTTGATTCATGGCATAGTCTTTTATACCATAATTATCATCAATATGCAAAAAGCCTCCAGCAATCAGATAGGTTCTGAGGTTTTCAGCTTCAGCATCATCAAACACCACATTACCATGGCCAGTCATATGAACGAATGGATAGTTGAAAATATCAGGGCTTCCAACATCAACCGTTGCGATATTGGGGTTCAAGTCTGTCATAAGAGATTGATTACAGAACTTCACCAGATTCGGCAATGACGTAGGGTTGGAATACCAATCGCCACCGCCTCTATATTTAAGCAGAGCTATTTGTGTCTTTTGCGCAAAGACATTGAAAGACATCAATACAAGAAATATTGCTAATATTTTTTTCATAAATTTGGTTTAAGGTCTAGTTTAATTATTTCTTCATTTGGTTAATCAGTTGTATCGTATGGCATGCCACCACTGCAGCTGTTTCTGTTCTAAGACGAGCTTCGCCAAGACTTACAGGAACAAATCCATTTTCTTTTGCGAGTTCGACTTCCTCTTTGCTGAAGTCGCCTTCTGGACCTATTAAGACAATGGCGTTTTTACCTTTTTCATACAAGTCACACAACTGTTCTTTCACATCATCATCAATCCAAGCAATAAATTTCTGTCCATCAAAATCCTGCTTTACCAGTTTGTCAAAAGGCACCATTTCTTCAACCACAGGCATCTTAGATTTAACAGACTGTTTCATTGCCGAGACAACTATTTTCCTGAATCGCTCAACATTAGCCGCGCGACGTTCAGAGTGATACGATGCAAAGAGCTTAACTTCGTCAATGCCAATTTCTGTAGCTTTTTCAAGGAACCATTCAGTTCTCTCGTTAAGTTTTGTTGGAGCTATTGCTATAGAGAGTTTAAAATCTCTGATGTCATAGCCACATCTTTGGTTAGACAAATCAGCCATTGCTCTCTTAGGGTGAGCATCAACGAGTTCTGCATCATACAAAGAACCTTTTCCATCAGTGACGCAGAAACGATCTCCCTCCTTCATGCGTAGAACCTTAACAATATGTTTAGATTCCTCTTCCGGGAAGGAGATAGTTCCTAATTGTGCGTCGGGCAGATAAAAGACATTCATCTTTTTATGTGTTATTACATTTTATTTGGCATAGAAATTCCCAACAAGCCAGAGGCATTACGGAGCAATCTTGCTGTCATGTCAGCCAATTGAAGTCTGAACTCTCTACGTTTAACATCTTCTTCTTTCATGATGCTGCATTCTTGATAGAATTGATTGAAGTCTTTTGCCAAATCATAGATATAGTTTGCAATCATAGCTGGGCTTCTGTTAATTGCTGCTTGTTCCAATACTGATGGCCAATTATAGATATTCACCAACAACATCTTTTCTTTAGGCTGCAAATCTGTCACTGGTATTTCTTCACCGAATGTGATTCCATTTTCCAAAGCCTTACGAATAACAGAACTGATACGAGCGTGTGTATATTGGATAAACGAAGCTGTATTGCCATTGAAGTCTATTGATTCCTGTGGATCGAAGAGCATGGTCTTCTTAGGGTCAACTTTGAGGATAAAATACTTCAAGGCGCCGATACCAATCATATCATACAATTTATTTGATTCCTCTTCGCTAAGTCCGTGTGCTTTGCCGAGTTCTTCAGAAACAGCCTTTGCTGTCTTTACCATTTCATCCATCAAATCATCAGCATCGACAACTGTACCTTCACGAGATTTCATCTTACCGTTAGGCAATTCAACCATACCATATGAAAGGTGTTCGATATCGTTACCCCATTCACGGCCCAATCTAACGAGAACGCGTTTGAGCACATCGAAATGATAGTTTTGTTCATTACCGACGACATATATCAATTTCTTAGGTTGGTATTCTTCATAACGCAACTGAGCTGTTCCAAGGTCTTGGGTCATATATACAGATGTTCCGTCTTTACGGAGCAAGAGTTTTTCATCGAGTCCTTCATTTCTCAAGTCGCACCATACTGAACCGTCAGGTCTTCTATAAAGCACGTCATTATTGAGACCTTCATTTACAAGTTCTTTACCTAAAAGATATGTTTGTGATTCGTAATATATCTTTTCAAAAGAAACACCGAGGCGGTCATATGTAACGTCAAATCCATCGTAGACCCATTGGTTCATAGTTTCCCAAAGTTGACGAATGTCCTTATCGCCTGCTTCCCATTTTCTAAGCATCTCACGTGTCTCTTGCATCAAAGTTGAATTCTCTTCAGCTGCAGCCTTAGCTTTTTCTTTTTCTTCATCGCTGAGTTCATCATAATTTGAAGGAAGCAACTGTTTAACTTCTTCTTTATAATGCTTATCAAACAAGACATAGAAATCTCCGATGAGATGGTCGCCTTTTTTGCCTGTTGATTCAGGAGTGCAGCCATCACCCCATTTTTGCCATGCTATCATACTTTTGCAGATATGAATACCTCTATCATTAACGAGGTTTACACGAACTACATTCTCGCCATTGGCTCTTAGAATTTCAGACACACTCCATCCGAGCAAGTTGTTACGAATATGGCCCAAGTGCAATGGCTTATTTGTATTAGGAGATGAATATTCAACGACTATAGGGTTGCCTTGAACTTCTTTTCTACCGAACAACTCTTTCTGATGATTTTCTGCAAAGAATGAAAGCCAGTAATTATCTGAAACGAGAAGGTTAAGGAAACCTTTTACCACATTGTATTTAGAAATTATTTCACTTTCAGATACTATTTCACGACCTAATTCATCAGCCATCACTTCAGGTGATTTCTTAGCCATCTTCACGAATGGGAAAACCACGATAGTGACATCACCTTCAAACTCAGGGCGAGTCTTCTGAAAATTAACTTGTTGTACAGGTGGTTCCTGTCCGTATAACTTTGTAAAAGCATTGACAAAAAGTTGTCTTAAAATTCCTTCTAACATATTAGTCCTATTTAATTTTGAGGCACAAAGATAACAAAAATAACGGTATTTTCATTTATTATAGAAAAATAAAGTCTTGAACAAGCTATAGCTAAATGGGAATGAAATTGTTTCACGCAAATATGGTTTAGGATATATATCAAGCATCTCACCTGGAAGCAACGCAAAGACATCCCCAACAACATAGATTCTACCAGCATTTACTCGTGTAGACCTCATGTCATATATACACTGGAAGTCAGGATATTCTGGGTCTTCCGAACGTATGTCATTCAACACCGAGTCTTTGATTTCCTGAGTCCTTTGCTTGATGACATCCTCAGCGAAACCGCATTCATCAACATAAGACGCGAGCAATCTTTTACCTATATAGCCTAGCATTTTAAGGTCAAAACCAACATCCTTAAAACCCATTGTCTTTAAAAAAGGCTGTCCACTGAACCAACAGCCCATACCATGTGCAGCCAACGACGTAAAAGCATGACCCAGTTCTTCATTATAATATGCATCCATCATCTTATCGCCGAAATAGGCGTCGGAAGGGCATTCGAAATACGAGTCCATAAATCCATGAACGAGACTTGACCCCAAGCCATATTGCGCTGATGTCTTAATGCTATTCCAATCATCTCCACTGAATTTAAAAGACCCATCTCCTACTGAGACCATCTGATTCACCCCAGATGTCAAACCTCCCATAATTGTCCTCAGTCCTACCTGCAAAAACCACGACTGACCCAACGTATATTCAGTAAGAAAACCTCTAACGAATCCCGCTCCGAACAATAAGCCAAACTCACCAAAAGAGTCTATAGCGTCTGCATTTAGCAAAACATTGGCTGCTCCTCCCACAATACCAAAGACCAGACTCTCAACACTTTCACCAGTCGGATCCTTATACTTTAACGGATTATTCAAGCAATAGCTATATCTATTGAAGTTCTGAGAAAAATGGGGCAGCTGAATATTATTATCGGGACTAAGCATCATCGACATCATTGGATCATAGAACCTTCCATTCATATTTACCAAGCCAAATTCCCAAAGATGCTCATGCCCGGTATACCCTCTGTCAAACAATGGCCTATCTGAATAATCAATATTCCAGTCATCATAATTCCTAGCATTTCCCCAAGCATCGAAGCTCATCTTCTGAACTATTTTACCATCTTCATCAGTAATCAAATTCCACGATGCCATATTATCTTTATGAATAAAATTATATGACTTATTACCATCGTCATCAACGACACATATTGCAAAAACACCATCTGGTCCATTTACAAAAGAATTTGAATATTCTTTTCCATTTTCTTCTATGAACTCACAATCATCGACGTAAGTTTTTGTCTTCACCATTCCGTCAACCTGGGTCTTCATATAGATTCTACCATTGTCATAACCATAACCCACTTCTGCAAAATTATCTGCATTTGAAACACCGACCAGATTATCAAAAGACGAATAGTCCATATTTTGCCTGAAGCCAGAAAACATCCTTTCATCATCTGTCTTTGCCTTTAAAATAACATTAGGTTTTTCAGCATCATACACCGTTGCATATAAAACCATGACATCATCAACTTTCTTTTCTATGATATTCCCTTGTTTATCATAAAGCATCTTTAGCGTTTCTACACCATTTAATCTTATACTTGTAAGTCTATCAAAATCATCATATTCAAAACTCTCTTCCATACGCATACCGTTCATTTTAACACGAGACGTCACGTTGCCAAAGTCATCATAGAAATAACCATAGTTTTGAATCACATCCTTCTTGTTCTTAACCACGACATTATCCATGAGAGATGTTTTTGCATCATACGATATCATTGTATTCGTACCATCTCCCAATTCATATTCAATGACACGTCCATAGGCATTCGTTTTATTGGTTCTCCACAAAACTTTATTATCAGCAGCATCCAATATTTCTTTTTCATATCCCGAATTTGAATATGATTTCGATATACATAATCCCGAAGGATATTTTATTGATGACAGCCTATTAGCCGCATCATAAGTATATGAAGTAAAATAACTTCTACCACATATTTCTTCCTTCTTTTCCACCAATCTAAGTTTATCGTCATAAACATAATCTACTTGGTGATTATTTGTTGAAACCACTTTGTCAAGCAATCCATTCTTGCCTTTTTCAAAGCCATACAACCAACGAGTAGAGTTCATCGACTTACCAGACTCATCCTTTTCAACCTTACCTATCATCCTGCCCGACATATCATATTGAAGTTCAACAACAGCATTTTTAGGATTCTTAATTCTGACGACATTTCCCCATGCATCATATTCGTATGTTGTCAAGCCATAATTAGGATCATATAAAGACGATCTATTCCTACAATTATCATAAGTGACAGAAAGTTTTGTCTTAACATCATTACCTATTTGGGCAGATTTAGTCAAGCCATCGCAGAAATATTCATATTTGATTTTATTTCCTCCGGCATCCACAGTTTCAACGAGCCAATCCATCTCATTATATTTCTCCTTCACACTGTGTCTCTTACCATCATTTGAAATCATTTCTGTCACCACATCATTCCCATCATATACAAATCTCTTTATCAAACCATTAGGGTACATCACTTCAGAAAGTCTATTGTACTGATCATAAACATTAGACACATATAGCTTAATATCATCTTTATAATAAGGCAACGTCTTTTGCTTCACGTTCCCAACATCGTCATATAAAACATCTTCAAAAATGGCATTACCATTAATGTCAAATGTCACTTTTCTCAGTTCAACTCCTGATTTATGATAAAACACTATAGATTCAGCCTGGCCTGTGCTTTTCTCCCACACATAATAAGAAGCTCCAGTGGGGGCATAATCATTCCCTTTAGCCCAACGTAACGCTCTTGCCTTCTGCATTCCATCCGGCAACTCCACCACACTTGTCACACCACTCGCCTGCTCTTTATTTAACGTCACAAAATCATTATAATCTTTTGTTGAAGAAAGCAAGCCATAGTCATGATCATATTTACAATATATTTCTCGTCCCAATTCGTCTATTGTTTTTGTCACATACCTATAATGATATTCTTCACCATATTCATACCTAACAATCTTTATGCATTCAGATGACGGCGATGACTTTATCTTAGCGGTTATATTTCCAACACCATCATATTCATACAACAATTCAACCATAAGAGGATCTGCATAATCATTATTGACATTCGGCAAATTTGTTTCCTTGACCACTCTATGCGGATATTCATCATCATACACGAACATTTTTGACGAACCTATAATATCATCCGTCTCATCATAAGAAAAACTATATATCGCTTTAGGTCTGTTAATAACCCAATTCTCAATATCATCATCATACTCGATATATGTCTCTTCAACATAGGCGCAATCTGACGGATTGACGGCTGACACTTTATCCGTAGTCCCAATAGAGCAAACATTTTGACGTATCAGATTATAATATAGTTCATTCGAGCCACAATCTGATATATAATCATTTTTAGTTATCTTATTTCTCAGCACCTCATTATACTTATCCAAATTATAATCAATATCATATACGAATTTCACCAGTGGAACTACAACTTTATCATTATGGAAGCAACAATATTTATCATAGTCATACACTTTCTCATTTATTATCTGCTTTTCTCCTTGATATATCTTTTGCGAAAAAGGAAGAATCATTGAATGCGACTTCAATGTGTTACATTCATATTCAGACACTTGCTTTTGTATCAAATTGCCATTTACGTAATTTCTAGCAACGACTTTTTCAAAACCAAGAAATCCATGTCCTCCACTATGGACTATCGCATTATTATATTGATAGGCATTTACGACACACTTGCCGTTAACATTGAACGTAGTATCTGTTTTCAGAGCAGCGACTGGGATTGAGTTTCTCCTGATATCATTTATCATCGTATTATCACATGTATAAAACCCATCATCATCACCTCCTTTGGACATTAGATAACCGTAAGAGAAGCCCCTTATATTACCCATCCCATCGACTATCCGCTCAACACTATAGAATGACGAATGAGGATACAATGACGTCACATAAGCGTTCTGAGAATTTAGCGGCTTACGCGGCAGTCCCGACAAAATAGAGACATTTTCTTGCGCCAAGAATCTGCCCAGATGAATTGTCTGATGCGAATAGTTTATTGGCATAAAATATTTCTTCTCATATGCGAATGCAATCGTATTATCCGACTTTTCATATGGCATTAAGCCAACGTTAAAATAATAGTTGCCAGCCATTTTTTTAAACACACCAACATCAGCACAGCCGTCACCATCAAAATCTGCTGTCCTTACCGTAACACTAGGTTTTTCCAATTCCATGAGCGAATACCTATACCTATCCTTATGATTTAGATCAAGCGAATTAAGCAAGCCTACACTTGTACACTGTTTAGGTTCTGTAAAATTTTTACCATCAGAAAATGCCATTCTCCAACATCTTGACGAGTCATAATATAAAATATCAGTTTTCCCATCTCCGTTAAAATCGTTTGGAAACACATATATTTCACTCGTCAACGAATTACCGCATGCCATTTGTTGAATGGCAAAATTGCCATTAAGATTATATATTTCATAGCCATCCTTTCTCATAACAAACAATTCAGATACGCCATCTCCATTGATATCCAAAGACATAAAGTCAGCATCAACTCCATTTATACATTCGCTGCCTTTGATGTCATTCTTACATATCGCTCCATCTTTATAATAGTAACATAAAGCCAATTTATCTTTCCGTCTCCCGTCATATGTATCCAAAACCGCCACATCATTTCTATCATTATGAATAAAATTACCAGGAACAACAACCACATTCTTCTTGTAAGAACAGCTTTTAAGATTAACAAAGTTTCCTTCATCTACAATATAGAACTGTATTTTCGTCAGAATGTCACTTTGAGTCTGCGCATCATAATTTATCTCATAAGTCATGATATCATCTACAGCATCTCCATTCAGATCAACAACATATACCCACTCGAGATTTTTGGACAAAACAACAGACATAGCCGGTTTATTATGAAATCTTCCATTACCGTCATTCAGATACACTTCTCCAACTACATCTTCAGGGTATGTGTTTTGAATCTTATATGGAACCATAAGAACATCAGAAAACCCATCGCCATTAAAATCTCCCACAAAAGGAACATTGCTAAAGATGGACTTATCCTGCTGATACAATTGGAAATCGCCGTCATCAAACGGATAATGTTTCTCAGAATTCCAAATCACTCTGGTCGGATTTATCTTGTCGTCACCAATAGACAGTCCTACCGATTTCAATCTATAATGCACAAAATAATTCCTACCATAATAACCTGGATTATTATACTCAAGCGAATAATCATAAAGATGTTTCCCTGTAGAATTATTTATTACGACGACATTCTTTAGAATTCTTTTAGAAGCCACCACATTTCCACACACATACGACAATGAAACATCTGAGTTCTTAGTCTCATAAACGAATTGTATCTTATATTCCGGGCGCACACGTTTTTTTTCATTCAATGTATATTCAATATTATTTATATACGACATGCCTTCACTTGGCACTTTATCATAATTAAAAACTATCGAATTGCCATTCCTATCCGAAATTTTGCAAAGAAGCCATTTGAGAATCACGTCATCATCATGCTGCGTCTCCAATCTTGAATCATCAGTAGCACCATATTCCCAGATTGTTCCATCGTTTTTCCAAACCATAAATCTTTCGGGGCCTTTATTGCTTTTAGCATATGATACTATTTTATCAAAGTTATCAACTTCTGTTTTATATATAGCCTCATTAGCGCCATATACGCCATCAACCAACATCAAACGCTGCCCGTCAATGACGAACCTATCATTTTCAAAATCTACACTCGTGATTTTTCCATCATGATATAATGTCTGTCCAACCCTTTCTATTGATGACAAACCTGAAAGGTTCCATGCCCATCCCAATATTCCATTAGAACTTTGACTATTATACACGAAAGAAAGTTTAGGAATCATAGCACCAATAGCATTAGGAAGTTTCAGTTCTATCTCATAAACAGCCGATCCTGTATTACTTGTATAGAAGCGACTCGGCAGAGAACCTACCACACCATCATCTTTATCCGATGCACCGCCATAATATCCCTCATCTGGCGGGAATACAGAATACCTGCATATTTCAAGATTCAAGCTATTGTTTTTATTCGGTTTATACATAAATCCCGGCAGCAATTTTATCGATGTTGTTGCCTGACACAAATATGATTTACCTTCATTTAAAGCATCACCCAATTCTATATGTGTCTGCTGATATATTTCCTGAGAACAAATATTTGAAACACATAGAAATAGCATCATTACACCTATATATTTTATTTTCATAATCCTTATAATTTAAAGTTTCACCACAACACAACTACACATACTATCACCTTTAATTATTCTCAGCAGATACATACCTGCAGGATTATCAGATATATCAACCTCATGGTTTATTGTACACTTCCCTTCTTGTATCAGAATTCCTGTTGCATTAAACACTTGGTACACAGCATTCCCCATTTCATCATCTTTAAGATTGACGACAAAAACGCCTTCAGTAGGATTAGGATATACCAACAAACCTTCACTTAATATTTCTTCAGATATTTTTTCAATCTCTACTACTTCTCTTGACAATTCCTTATACTCAGCGCCACAATTATGCGCAAACATCTCTATCCTATTTCCAGATTCGTCATATTTAAAATCCAGACAATATTGAGCATTAAGTCTTTCAGACAAAGCAGAAGTTAATAATACCAACAGAAATATTACTTTATATTTCCATTCCATATTCTTAACTTATTTAGATTGTAAATTCTCTATTATCTTTTGCTGACTTTCAATAAGTTTATGCAGCTCTATAGTATACAATGTAAGTTCTTCTATTTTTTTCAATAGAATACCATCCATTTCCACCAAAGCATACCCTTCATTTAAGATTACTTTTTCCGATGGCACATCAGGCAAATGCCCGTTCTCATCAATATACTTCTCCAAATCAGCAATTGGCTTCAATTTATAATTGTCACCAAAAACATGATCATACCACTCTGACACTTCTTTCACAAGGACTTCCGATGTCAGGATACCTCCTGTCACCGACAGCCTAGCATTCATATCAACGTTATCAGCATCAAAGATCATCTTGTCATCTTTCGACAAGAACGTCATACCTTTATTTTTATCAACAACAATCTTATGCTTATTGTCATATATTTGAAAAAAAGCCACTTTAGTATCCGTTGCTGGTTCAAGGATAATACCAGCATCCTCATTTGCATCTGATTTAATATGCAATTTAGACTCCGGGCTTGTAACATTTCCAACGCCCACCTTACCTGTAGAATTAAAGCCCGATGAATTGCTCACAAACAATGTTGGAGAACTACTATTAAAGCCTATCATAAGGCTATTAGGAATATTATTAATCAAAGCTTTTGTATCTGCATTACTGGTTCCGGAGCCGATTACCATAGCATTAGTCGCTTTAGCCTTTACATATCGTCCCATCGCCAATGCTGAGGAGGAATTAGCCTTTGCAAAATAGCCCACTGAAAACGAAAATGTTCCCGTCGACTCACAACTTGCACCTACTGTTGCCGAATAATTACCTGTTGCAATATTCTGACTAGAACCAGACGCTGGTCCACATAAGTCACAACCGCCTTTTTCTTGAGCTTTCATCATTGATGATATTGCAATCAATATAATTGAAAGCATTATTAAATTCTTTTTGAGTTTCATAAATCTTGGTTTTTAGTTAATTTCATTCTTTAATAAATTTATTTTTCAACACAGACCGTCCATCTTCACTTTTTATGGAATATATGTAGGTCCCACTTTTCAATGAATTCACATTTATTGAAAATGTACTTTCATCCAAATAAAAATCCTCATCCAAGTATCTTCTACCTAATAAATCTGTTATCATTATTTTCACATTCTCATTTATCATATTTTCAACATTTATATTAAGCAAAGAAGATACCGGATTAGGATAAAAGCTCAAATCCTCTTTATTTTCAACAATTTCTGTCTCGACTTCAAAATCATCACTTTTCAACTTGCATATCACTGGAACTTTATGCGTGTTATAATCCAAGTATGCCTGAATTATACATCCTTCATCAAAAGTTGGCTGAATATATAATATATTCATGAACACGCCCAAATCGAAATCTTTTCTTCCCAGCAGATCCAGTTCCTCATTAATTTGATACACCGTCGCTGTATTCGGGAATGATTCAACCAAAGTACTATTTTGCCAAAATGTAGATATGTAAATCTTATCATTATTAACATACGCCATATTTCTATACTGAGAGACATAATCAGTGGTATCAATTCTTTCTAGACTTAATGACTTAACAATATTCATATCAGTATCCATCTTTAAGACCAATGGATACCAATCATTTATGCCGTCTGTATTAGCAGACATCACCGACATCAGAAAGTGATTTTCATCATACCAATAATCAACACTTATGAACTCAGGTCGTATATTTTCTGGATAGTTAGTATATTTATCTATTAATGAAGTTGACATATAATTCAGATCTTTATCAATATAGCTTATAGTCTCCGCTCCGCTAACATGCATTCCATCGCTAAACATAGCATAATAATTTGTATTTGGAACCATGATAAAATCAGAAATCTCCGAATGATAAGAAGGATTTTCCAAATAGGATTGCTTCACCAGATTACAATTCAGGTCAAATTTATAAAATACGAAATCATACTTTACAATTGTATGTTCTGGAATTGAATCCGTCACTTTTGACACTAAAACGATTTCATTATCATCATTCATCAATATCTGCGCAGACGGACCAAATGATATATATGGTTCCTCAATTTCCAGATAATTTTCACTTACAACTTCCAAGTCATGATTCAATACCGCGACCCATAATTTCTCGTATACATCATCCTCATGATTCATACTGCACATAGCTACAACTAAAACATTTCCATCTCCCATACCCGACGATGCTATAAATGAAGCCTTGTCAAATGTATCATCAAACACTCTATCAACAATAACATCATCTTCATCAACACATAATGCCAATGGATAAGATAAACCTAAACTATTATCATACAAAGTTCCCAATATATAATTGTAATGTGCCGACATATCACCAGTAATAAAGTAGACAATTTCATTATTACCGCATGGATATTCATAAAACCATTGCTGAGATTTAGCAACATTTGCAACAAATAAAATGAATAACAATAATAGACATCGTTTCATGACACTTCAATTTTAATTTTTCAACAAATCTACGGGATTCCCGAGTACTTTATTCTCTATCAGATATGGTGACCCATAAAAAATATAATTAAAATGGCTACATATCTTATCAGTACCAATCTGTATTTCTGAGCCATCAATATTTATTTCAATAAACACCACATCTTCAACAAATAGTGACGAATATGCAGGATCATTAGGTATATCTTTCTTTATCAACTCAACTTCATTATAATAATACCTGTTCATTTCATTTCCGTCCAAATACAATTCTTCCTTATCACAATTAATCTTATAGAATATACTATAATCATTGCTATTTTGGTCCCAATATTCATTGCCATTTAGCATTATATAAAACGCATCAACATAGATATTTCTATAATTATGCTTTATTTCAGGTCTATGAGCATATTTATAATTTATGGTATCTTCTATAAGCTCTGCTGCATCATTTAAAATATAAGGATCATCACAAGAGCCTCCATATCCTCCATAATACCAGCATTCATCACTATCAAAAGGACCAAACTGATGTGGTTTATAATCAATCTGATGACAATCTGTTCTTCCAGTCACGGCCAGCACTTTCACAGTCAACTCACCTGACCTTGACTCGCCTTTTTCAACAAACAACGACATCAATCCTTTGTCGGATGAAATACCATCATTACGATATGCTTCTTTAACAGAAGCGACAATCTGTTCATATAAGGTACATACATCTTTCATTGACATCAAATCATTGTCAACATCAATATTAAATGACAATTCATGAATCTTTTTTTCGACATAATTCTTATCTGGAAAAGAATAGGATGTATTAAATAAAGACTCGATATTCCACAATGCGCTATCAGCGTTCATATATTCATCACCTCTATAAGCGCCATTCTTAATTTCTTTAATTTGATTATCGAATCTTTTAATCCTTTGGACAATACGTTCCACTTTGGCATCGGCAGCTATTTCATCTTTATCATTACCGATATTAGTTGATGGTTCTGTAAATTTGTCTTTCTCACAAGAAGACAAACTTAATATAAGTGTAAATACACCTATAACAATTAATGCAATTCTGTTTAAATGATTTAGTTTCATAAAAAAATAATTTTTGGGTAATT
>JAEIGA010004545.1_pt1 | contig 21445 bp, 41 predicted proteins | sample 9270691 | NCBI WGS metagenome assembly JAEIGA01 (sample SAMN17057246, study PRJNA624740) | gut metagenome | biome: biome; isolation source: fecal sample | host: Bos grunniens | place: China: Xizang | collected 2019 | reverse complement strand
CCATCGACTCTTACCCCTTTTCATTAGCGGTTTTTATTAAGTTGTCAAAGCGCATGATGGTATCCATAATCTTTCTAATTTCTACCGGATCGGGAGTCTCGATAAATATCTCATCATTCTGATAAATTCGAAGTTCCGATTCTATCCGTTCCGGTTCCTTCCGATATTCCAAGCAAAATAAAGCCATATAAATTCGAGGCTGCATCATACTTGCTGCGTCTTCTCCGGTTTTAAGATCGTGGATACGCAAAAAATCATCCTGAAAACTAATTGCATCGGCTGTGCCGAAACAGTTTTCAGAATAAACAAGAACGACTTCCGGAGACATCCGAAAGCCAATCGCATCGTTAACAAACGAATCCAATGTTTTCTTTGTTCGAGGCATCTTGATTCCAAGCTCTATATGCTCCTTTGCCAAAGCATGAAGTCTCGTGCCTCTTTCTGCTGCCTGCGAATTCTTCCAAACCGTAAGCAACTTCTCATCGGAATAATTGACCCAATGATATTTGCTTGCGCTCATAAAAGCATGCAGACCCTCAAAGTTCAAATGCCTGTTGAAGTTCATTCAGGACCTCCTCCTTATTCTCCGGGCAAATGAAACGACCGAAGGACATCCCTTCGGCCTTTGAAATATAATAATCCTGATTCGGCTGGTGCTTTTCTTTCAACCCCTTTTTGCATTCCAGAAAAGCCCAATGGGTTCCGTTCAGGATCGTGAGATCCGGAAGCCCCTGAGTGCTATCATTCTTAAATATAATGCTGTCAGGAAAACGCTCTCGAAGCTCCTTTATAAGCTTTCCCTGAAAATCTCTCTCAAGCATCCGGATCATCTCCAAATAAAAAATAAAGGGGATGGTAAGGCAGTTTCCAGACTAATTCTGGGCATACCCTACTTCCCCTCCATTACAGGACATGTTTTATTCGCGAATTTTAAGAATTCAATAAAATCTGTCCGCTCTTCTTAAAATCACTGCTTTCATTGAAAACTTTCTTTTGCCGAATGCATCTTGCAATCCGAATATCGATCGGAGCAGAAGACCGAAGATGGTAATAATATAATTCTCGATATGGACTGTCCATCCGATCAATTCTTCCTGCAGCCTGTTCCATTACTCGGTAAGAGTAATTCTGAGAATAAAAAACACAGCTGTCTGTTTCTTTACAATTCCAACCTTCTGTGCAAGAGTATTGAACCAAATAAACCCAGCGATCTCCTTTCGGAACCATCTCATGTTTATCCCCGTTCCATTCCGCAACTTCAGTACCTTCCGGATATGGAAGATTACGAAGGATCTCTCGTTCATAATTGAAATTGTAAAATATAAGAAGCTTAGGGCTGCTTTTCAAAATCTCAAGAATCATCTCGCCTCTGCTTGGATCGGAATTGACCACTTTCTTAAGCAAAGAATAATATTCGCTTACGCTTAAGATCGGTCGGTTTTCTTCTTCATTCCATCTGTTCTTAATAATACTTTTATACTTTTCGGAATCGTAAGAACACATTCGGACTTCCGTATAACGAACATTAATCTTTTCATAATCCATATACACCAAAAGGGAATCTCTAAGACGTTTCAATTTACCAACTCCGCTGTATCCGGTTACGATCGGAATATTCCTGTGATAAGTAATCAACATGTGCTCTGCTTTAAATTCTGTTCGATTTCTGTAAAATCCATTTGCTATAAACACTGGAATATAGTCTGCCCAACTGTCTCCTGGAGTAGCTGAAGCAAGAATCCATCGATTCTGTTTTGCAATCTTTAAAAATGCTTTAACCCATTGACCGGAACCTATAACTCTTTGCTCGTCAAATATAAAGAACGCGCCGCTTACTTCAGTATATTTTTTAATATTGTTCCAACTGTCAACCGTTACTTTGACTCGGTCATCTGAAAAAATGCAGAAGGGGACCATCTCAAGTTCCCAATCGGAGGTATCTCTTTTTCTGGCCGTTGTAATAATATAAAGATCTTTCGGCCATTGCATTTCTTTCCAATTTTCATCATATCCATGAACGAAACCGTCAATGACCCCTCCGCATTCTTTACAAAAATAATAGGCGAGGGAGGTCCGGCTTTTTCCGCTTCCCACGCCACCGCAAAGGATTTTACCGCTATCCAGTTTTTCAACGGCATCCCATTGGTAATCCGCAAGTATTGGTTTCACCGGACCGCCCCCTCAAATATAATTACATGTCGGCATACTTTTCGGCAAACCGACTGACACGAATCGTTACATACATCTCCTTCAGATATGCCTTAACCCCTCGGCCGTTACTCATTTCCCACTGATACGGAGTAATTACCATATCCACATTTTCGATCTCCGCACGATCCAGAATATCAATAGTTTCCGAAGTCAGCATAGTCTTTTTGCCATTGGCAACCATATAAACATTCGGAGGATAATAATCATAACTGACCGCTACCTGAAGATAAGGAGTCGGAACATCATCCTCTTCTCTGGGACTCAGATGCTTAACATTCCAACCATCATCAATAAGCTTCTGCTCGATCTCTTCAGGGATAATAACTCCGAAGTTCCGCTTACCTTCCGGATTATACCGTTCTCCTGCTCCGCGAAAATTCTTAAATATAATTCTCGCATTCTCCAGTTCGATCTCCGGAATGTACTTCTTACTGTTTCTTGCCATAATAAGTTTGCTCCTTTCAAACATAAATAGACCACGGAAGATCAATTGACTCATCCTCAGGAATGAACCAATTTACATCTCCGTATTCATTAATTGCAGCTCGGGCATCCCAAGCAAGCTTTGTGTAATAAGACATATCAATATCTTTTTCTTTTCCGAGAGTTTTAACATTCTCGCTTTCCAGCCAGCGATAGCCCTTTGTTCCACCGACAGCATTGTACTTGATCTCGCCTTTTACATTCTGCTCCCTCAAAAGAATACCGCCTCCGGCTCCTGGCAATATAGGGCAGAAACTGCCAGCTTTACCGACAAATATAAAATTATGCTGATCATCCGGCATTCCTTCATTCATGTCCAAATACATGGAAGTTGTAACAGTTTTTGTTTCACAGAAATCTTTAAACTCCAGTTCTTCATGACTGAACAAAGTCTTAAACACATACGGGACCTGGAACTGAGTTCCGGTTGCAGTCCACTGACCTGGATGTTTCTTATTATCCTTGAGAATATCTTTTGCGGAATTTACATAATCTTCCCCATAAAGATTAATACATTTCTCAACATCGGCGTACTGGGCAATATAAACTGCGTCATTTACCAAACACATTCTGTCATATGTGGCTTCATGCTCAAACGTATACCCATATTTCTTTCCGAACTCAACCACAAAAGATATAATTTCCGGAGTGGCATTCGGGATCTTAATGGAGTCCGTTTTAATATGAGCAACAGTAAAACCCTTCTCCTGAACGGCAAACTGAAGGTCGATCATGAAGAGGGCTCCTCTTTTAGCAACGATATTATCAATATTTCTCGGGTCCCTGCAGGGGTTATCAAAAGATGCAGAAGTCAAGCCATAAACACTGTTAATTGCGATCTTCAAAGCATAGGCCAAATCATCAGCATCTTGATCAGACTGCAGATATGGGGCAAGCTTTCCTTCAAACATTGTTTTAGCTTCATCGTAATCTTTATGCTTTATCAGAATTCTAGCCTTCTTTATCTGACTGAATCTTTCAGTATAGACCGGTCCAAATAACCGAAGTTCCTCAAGGCTTGTAGGATGCATACTGGCTACATCAAGAAGGGCTACATCTTGATACATTCCTGGTTCGGCATAGACTCTTCCGCCTTCTCCCGGATCTTCTCCGCGATAACTGCTCTTTCCTCTGTCAAAAGTATAACCAGGGAAAATAGTACTGAGGTCTGTATAAATAAACTGACTCTGCGGTTTCTTGTCGTTTCCAAATATAATTGTAGTTGTATGGCTGTTTGTCGTATCATTCGGAGTTAAACCGGAAATATCGGCCAGGATCAGTCTTGCCTTAAAGTCTGCCTGTCTTGCATCAAAGACCGCTTCGGTTGCAATAACATCATTATCACAATAAGCAGCTACAGTCCCCCACATGCTTTCATCAACCGGCTGATCCCAAGGGAGGCCAAGTTCCTGATGATGAAACCCAAGTTCAATTTCCCATTTCTTTAAGCTTTGCTTTGTGCTACAAAAATCATAAACATCCGTATAACTCAAATTGTAAGCATCCCTAAAGAAACAATTACTGCTCTTTCCGATAATTTTCTGACTGAGATCATAAATATCTTCTATTGAATACCCAAGGATCCTGGCCCACAAAATATGATTGTCATACCGTCTGCAGTTAAAACCGATCATTCTAAAACCGGTAATAGCCTCGACTTCTTCGGGTTTCGGATTGATCATTCGCATAACAGGGGAGTCTTTTCCTTGGAATTTCCAGTTGACCAATAACAAATTTGGAAATACTTCGCAATCGAAAAATATAATAGGAGGTTCTTTATCCGAGCTCGGAACATGGACAATTTCTTCTTTATCTTCGCTCTTCATAGGTAATTTCTTAAGGAGTTTCAAGCAATAATCAGAATTATTAGTACTCCCGGCAGCGAACACCATAAGATCCGGATACATATCATTAATGTCGTATTGAATACCAGATTCATAAGCATCGTTTAAAATCTTTGCAATTAAATCCATACTGGGTTTGGTGTAATTCATTACTTCTTTTCGAAGATTCTTCTCTATTCTTCTTCGAAGATCTTTTTCATTCTTTATTTGAACTACATCTACCATGCTCCTTTTCTTCTCCTTCTTCGGAAGACCGGAAGAAATATGAGCAATCTCATCATTTGTGCATTTTGTAAGCATACGCCTAAGACTACTCTTTCCTGTAAAGACTTTTACTTCCACGTCTTCTTCATAAATACTGTCCAGCTCGCTTGCATCTCCGTCATAAATATAATAGAGATGTATACCTCCACCGGATTTACTGAGTTCTGCATAAGTTTTAGGGAATTTATTAGCAGCTTCAAGATTCAATTTAAGAGACTTTTTACCAGTAGAATCCTTTTTATCAAAATCAATACAAATAATAGTTTGATCGGCTTCTGGTATTAAAACATAATGAAGCTTTCTAGTATCTATATCATAAAGAATTGTTCCAACATTTTCCCACTTTTTCTTTGGACGTCCAAAATCATCTGCATATTGCGCAGGAAGATTTGCAAATCTTCTATCAAATTCGCTATCCTGGTTTAAAAATTTTATCCAACCATTTCCATTATCTGTTTCTTCAGACCCAAGAGTATATTGAAATTTACTTGAAAGAAAACCGGAATAATAACTTCGAACCCTTAAACCATCCGGAGTTGTTACTTGTTCTTTAAAATTTGCATAATAGTTTTTAAGTTCTTCTTTAAAAACTCTCATGGAATATGGATATGGAACTTTCGCATTTTCGCAGTAATCTTTATATAATGCCCATGCTGCTTTTAAAGTAATCCCATCACTTTGCTCAAACTTATCAAAGCTATCTAAAATAAAATTATAGAAATCATTACTAGCGCCCATCATATTAAGAGGAATATAATTATTGTAATAGTCCGGATCTTCTTCATACACGCTAAGACAATGATATGCTATTGCACCCAATTCAAACTTTATATTCTTCGTACAATATCTGTAACGACTGGTAGATAATTTATTTCCACTTGGCGAAACATCAATAAGTCTTCTTAAAATTCCACTTTTGGCATCAGTAATCTTCACTGGATTATTAGTTCCCAAAAATAAAAAGCTATGAAATTTAGTAGTATAAGCGCTTTTAAATTTTTCGTTAACAGTCATAAACTCATGCGAAACCACGGTATTCAGTACAGTGTTATCTTCGATTTTACTTAAATTTCCATCTGTCTGAATTGCAACCAAAGGATTTGTTTTTAAGGACTCCAATGCAAAACTGTTTCCATAACTTCCCATAGCTTTAGCATCAAATGTACTGCAATAGCCGTCAAACAATTGATGAACGATGTCTAAGAATGTTCCCTTACCGCTTCCAGGAGCGCCATATAAAACAACAAATTTTTGAATTTCTTTTGAATCGCCGGATATAATGCTTCCTATTGCCCATTCGAGTTTACGTCGCTCTTCCGGAGAATATAATGTACTCATCAATTCTTCGTAAGCATCTATTTTTCCTTCAGCCATTTGATAGGAGAGTTTTTTTGAAGCATAATCTTCTCTTGTAGTAGTTTTATCGGAAAATATAATATTCTCATCTAAAGAAACAAAATTATCCCGGCATTGCTTTTGAACATATTTATGCCACTTATCAACCATTCCGCTATCGGAGTCCCACATATGAAGAACTCTGACATTTCCGTCATACTCTGCTTTATGTTCTTCATAATATTGATCAACTTCATGATCTATCATCTTTAATGCAAGATTCTCATCGGTTGACCAAAGCCCGGTTTTCTCACACCAGATTGCATAAAAATCTCCGCCACGAATCATAAGATCTTTATGCCGACCTACTATAAACAGCGGATAAATTTCTGTAAGTGTCTTTTTTGGATTTCTGTGAGCGATCATCATAAAATCCAACATCTCAATTGAAGTACCTCCTTTCCTTCAAAATGCTACAATTGTAGCTAATGCACAAAACACAAAAATTTTTCCCTACTATTATATAGAATATATTTTTTAGTCTATTTTTTACTTATTTTTCCCTTTATAATAGTATAAAAATAAATGTGTATTTTGTGCAGTAAAATTGCGATGTGGTACTACAAAATACCCTTTTTGTAGTACAAATCGATTTTTTAATGAAAATAATAGCAATTTTTATATAAAATCGGCTCCAAAAAACTACAGTTGTAGTGTTTTTCATCATTTTTCTAATTTTAAAACATATTTGTAGTACCACTTTTATACACTTTTCCCCGTTTTTTTTGTGTTTTTTTGTGATTTTTTATAAAAAAGAGAAAAATTTTTGTGCAGTGAACCCTTGTGGTACTACAAATTAATAGCATTTTTTCAATTTTGTACGTACAAATTAAAAATTTTCACCAATTTTGTAGTACCACTTTTGGGTTTGTAGTACCACTGTAGTACCACTTTTCAGATGTTGTAGGTATGTTGTAGTACCACTGTAGTACCACTTTTAGCCTCCTGAAACTACAATTGTAGACTATTTTTTGTTGTCCTTACGGACCTCCATCTGATAAAAAAAGAGCCTCATGCCCCTCCTTACAGTCTCAGAGACGCTGATATTATTTCTCTCAGCATACTTACGGATCTCCTCGATCTCCTCGTTTTTCATCCGAACTTCCAATCTCGACCCGTACTTACCGCCCTTACTCCCGTCTCTACTCTTCAATTTACTCCTCCAATTTTTCGGAAATATAATATCCCATCTGATACCAAATCTCCGTTTTCCGCATGTCTACATCCTTAGGGCAATGCTTCAAAGGGAACAATCCGCCGACTCCGTCACGGTCATAATCACGATCCAAAAAGATGTTTATACGCATCTGAACGTAATCCTCATCATAATTAAGATCGTCCATATCGGCTATTCCTAAGTTGTCAAGCATCTCCCAAAACCATTGCCCGGTACGATTTCCAAGCTCCGGATCATGCATAAAATCTTCCTCAATCCGTAATGCCATGGCAATCAGCATTTCCAAAATAAGGCATTCTTCCGGCAATATACCGACCCAGAAGTCATCCGAAAGCCCTTCTAGATCGGCGTATCTGTATCGTAATTCCTGCCCATCATATTCTCTGTTATCGTCATGACGGATGTTAGGAACGAATGCACGTTCGCTAAGGACACTGAATAAACTTTTGTAGCGATCCTGTACACTAGCAGGGCAGACAAAGCCGCCCAGCCACAATAAGTAATCCCGGACGGCCAGTCTGTCATTCATTACTTCTTTTCATCCTCCAATTCCTTATTAGAGAAGAACTCGCGGCAATCAAACCATTTATCTTCAATTATGTTACCAAATTTAGTTATTTGACTACCCCATCCTTCACTGTAGACACGAACATACTTTCCAGGAAGATCCTCCCATTTTTCAACGCCGACAGTATCCATAACACGCATAAGACTTTCTGTGCCTTTTTTGGATCCTTCGAACTCTTTAGCATTAAGATATCCATGGCCAATAACATATCCGCCAATGCATACGCCCCATCCCGATCCTGCTAAAATAAGAAACCAAGTTAAACAACCATGATCAGCCATTGTAATTGAGGCTTTTTCAATCTTTGCATTTAAAATTTCAGCCATTCCACGCTCCATGAATTCCGACGATCTGATAATCGGTCATGACATTAGGATTTCGCACCCACAGGCATCCAGGCTCAATTTCACCCATATGCCTTAAGTTATCGTAACCGATCAGTCGTTCAATATCATCAACCTCAACGTCATGCTCATCCACGAGAGTATCTGACACAATATAATAATCTAGATCTTCTTTTGCATATTCCGGCTCGGCGGCAAACTCTTCCGGGGTTATGACAAAAGGTGACTGAGGACCTCCCTCAGGTGGATGATCTTCCTCTTCTTCAATCTCATCTTCGCTTGGCCCTTCAATCGGCATGTCTTCGTACTGATTGCCAGTAACGACTTTAGTCATATCGCTGATGTCGACATCACGGACTAATTTGGCATACTTATTGTAATCGATACGCTGATTGGCTTCTCTGAGTTCGTCGGCCTTCTTAGGGCCTATAGTCTGCTTTATTTCTTCGTCTGTAGTGACGCTGAAGGCTTTTCTGTAAGCATTTTTAACAGACTCGATCTCCTCTTCATGCTTAATTCTGTCGCGATTACGGACCGCTACGAGCGCCACAGCGCCTATTCCTAAGCCGGTGATAAGGCCGAGACTAAAATATAATCCTTTACTCATTTATTCCGTCTCCTTCCCATTCATCGTCCTTACCGACATCAGAACCACTATCAATAAAATGGCTGAGGGGAACCATAACAAGATGATCCCCCTCCATAGCCTCCTGGAAGACTTTACAGACATTCTGATGCTTGCAATAAAGAGTACTGGCGATCGTTTCGGGAACTAAAGAACCGCTCGGTCGAACGAGTTCATTATATACATCCAAATGAGCGTTCTTACAGTCCAGGCAATCGCTGATAAGCTTGCACTTGAATAACATTCTTACCGCCTCCTTAAGCAGGGAAGATCCTGAATTTTGTGACCGCCTTTCGGATTAATCCAGAAGCTCTTTCCAAAAATATAATCCTCACTACGAGGAAGACCAAGATCAATTTCGGTATCACCAAGAGTCTTATCCCAACAAATGATCTGGCCTTCAAGATTCGGACCGGGAATATCTTCACCGAATGCGGTACGAATATCATTAAGGAAAATAGTTCTACCGGCATTCAATCTATTTGTAAGAGACCGCTCAACAGCTTTTGCCTCCATAAGAAGAGTAGAATCACTCGGTTTCCAGACATTGCAGTCTTCATCAAACATGAATGCCCAAGGACCAAGATCTGAATTAAATGGACAATTCTTTTGTTCTTCGTCTTTCTTTTCGACTAATTTCTCGCCATCTTTACATTCGGTACCATCCGTAAGAAGCCCTTTGTCTCTTTCTTCCTTAAGTCGCCTGTAGGCTTTGTCTGTCGCCTCATACGCTGCCATGAGAGCTGCGTTACGCTTTCGCATGATCCCGTGAGCTCCGAGAAAACAACCGATTCCAGCGGCTTCCATAGCGATTGCAGGAGCATACAACTTCGTCAGTTCCCAACCACAACGGACATGAGCAACGAAAATATCGGACTTAGCTTCTTTACGGATCGATCGAATAGTAGCTTCCTTATCAATGGGCTCAGTAGAATCATTAACGATCTCAATATCATTATGCTCTTCAAATTTGATTGTAGTGATTTCATCATTTCGGTTTTCAATGATATCCTTAGCCTTCGAAGTGGCCCTGCAAGCCATATAAGTCCCGCCCAAAACCAGCACAATACCGGCTCCGATAAGGATTTCAGGGCTCTTAGCCTTTAATATAATTCCGGTCTTACCGAGTTTACCGGCAAACTTGTTGCCGACTTTAGCAATTGCGTTTCCGATGTTCATTACTGCTCCTCCTTACGCATCTATAATTTCAATAGGCTCTCTTGTGCCTACGTAATACATATTTCCATCCCTACCGAATCCAAAATCGCTAAGAGACATAAAGCAATATCTCTCTGCATTTTCAGGAATAGGGGAGAGCTCCAGCATTTCATAAAGCTGAGCCACAGTCATGTAAATATGATTTTTGTAATAATCTGCAATCCTATTAAGAAGGTTAAATGCCTCCAATTTGGATTCGCAGGGTATGATCTTAATATCAGGGAACATAACTTTCCTCCTTACCGAATCTGAATGGGATCTGGCATGTTAATAACCCAACCGCCTCTTGCTCTCGTTACTATCGCTCCTCTAAGGTCTTTCCAACCGTAATAATCATCGTTATAGTTCGTAGTGGTAACGCCACAGGCATCATAGAAATCATGAACCGTGGCTCTGTTATATCGATCAATATAATCAATAAGCTGGTCAAGAATAAGCTCTGCAGCCCCGCGATCCTCAAACACAACGTCCATAACGTCATAAACACTCTGACGTGCGGATCTCTGGGCCATGATTCCGCCATTCTTACTGAACTGATCATACGTAACGACTGTAGAGCCGTTCTTACCGGCTATTCTACGACCTCCTTTTGCTTTTCCATAGAAGAGCATTTCAATTCCGGAAGTAAAGATATTTACGACAGTATCTTTGATTGCCGGAACCAGGAGATCAAACATAAGGTAATCGCCTAAATTAGGGATTTCGTCCGAGAAGAACACTTCCATAAGTTTTCTCCCCGTGGATTTTTTTCGAACCTGCACTTTGCCATCGATCAATTTTTCCATTCTCGGTTTCTGCTCATCGGGCATGGTTGTGGGCTCCTTTCTATTTTCAGTTAATGTCTCAGCCAGAAAAAATAAAGGAAAAGTTTAGGGGCCAGGATCTCTCCCAGCCCCTTAATATAATTAAGCCTCTTCGTCAATCTGGTCCAGTTCTTCATCATTGGAGGTTTCGGTCTCATAATAAGTATCTTTCTTTTCCTTCCACCGCTTGATGAAAACGCTGTAACGGTCCTTACCAAAAGCCTTCAGGGCCCGAATGCTGATCCCGCTCACAGGAACAATAGTCTTGTCCTTGAAGTTCAGAATATAATAGCTGGGTTTCTTGTCATCGTTTGCAAAGGGATCAAGCAGGTCATTCATGACATCCTGGAACTCAACAACTTCAGTCTTTAGCATTTTCGGTTTCCTCCTCAACAATTTCGGTATTTTCATTGGATTCTTCAGGCTTATTAACAGTGATGGTAACGCTATTGGCAATCTCCTGGACCTCATCAAATTCAATATGAATCTCATTACTTGCAACCCGCATCAGAGCACCGGTCAAAGCCATTTCACCAGCCTTACAGGCAAGCTTAGTAATTCTCTTCGCATCATCTGGAGTAAGCATTTTACCTGCAGTTTTCATCATGACTCCGATACCAGCACCGGCCAGCAGGCACAAACCACCTTCAAGGATGCTTCTAAACTTAGATTTATTTTCAGCCATTTTCATTCTCCTTCTCAATATAAGCCTTAATCGTATATCCGTCTTTCATCAGTTCAACGACAGCGTCTTTGAAATCGTCCCATTTGGCATTGAAATACTTTTCTCCAGTCTCACGATCAAAATATACCGCACCATATTCCTCGATGGCATTCTTAATGCGATCCGGCAGACTGCAACGGTCCTGTTCTTCAAGAGCGCATTCTTCATCCGTGTCAATGAAAATCTGAGTATGATCAGGATAGACATTAATCAGCATTCCCATGGTTCTCTCCTTTGAATATTAAAAATGATAAAGAAAAAGGAAGCCTGAAGTTTCCTTCAAGCCTCCTTTCGAACCTTACACCTCATCTACAGGGATATACTCGGTCTCGATCGCGGTATCGGTGTTGGAAGACTCATGAGCCTCCAGGAGACCTCTCTGATACCAATCCTCTGCCAACTGGGCCTGTTCAGCCTCAGACTGGGCAGCAGCTTCATCTTTCTTATCCTTATACGCCTTGGCCGCAGCCGCTCCGCCTACTGCGAGCGCCGCCCCAGCGACGATCAGGATCTTCTTCTTGTTCCGCTTCGCCCAGGCCTTCGCCCGGTCCTTGAACTTCGGTTTGGTTTCGATCACGGTTTCCTGAACGTTATTCTCAGCTTCCTTGATTTCGATAACCTTTTCCTTATCCATAGTATAAAACCTCCAAAATAGAATTTTAATTTATTGGTTCTCATTAAGAACTATGTTTCTTTCGCGTCTTTTGACGGACGGTAATCAATATTGGGGGTAAATGGGTATTTTAGAATATAACCCTGGTATTCGAGAGGCCCGTTTAACAGCAGATATTCCTCAAAATCGACAACACGATCATCTATAGATGGGTTGCCATGGATCAGCTTCGGGCTCGGGCTGAAAGGAAAGAACTACAATATCTTGCCCTTCGATCTTTACAATATTAAATTCCGGTCGAATAAGACTGTTTTTACCGTCATAACGGAATCCTACAGCTCTTGTGGAATCAGGTTCATATACGTGATTGCCATTTGCAGCATGATTTGCCATCATCTCCCACAAATCCGAATACATCAGACAATCCTCTGCAATAAGTTGTGTATTGAAGTCTGTCACAATCTGCCGAACCGTCTCTATCGACATATAGAATTTTGTTCCGCTGTACTTATCGAGGATGATCTGCATATCGATAGGGAATAAATCTCTATCAGACAGAATTTCGTCCTTATGAGCCACGACATAATCCTGATCGATTGCATCGGAGATCTGCTTCTTTTCCTCCTTAGGACCTAAAACCTCGATAGCTTTGGCTTTGTAGTTCTTAAGCATGGTCTCAGATACACTGCAAGCTGCCGCAAGAGCCGCCTGACGTTGGAGATTCATGTGATTTGCAAATATAATGCAAGCCGCACTCGTTCCTACAATTATAGCAGTCGGCCAGTAATGCTTACCGAACAGGAGAGCTTCATCTTTGAGGGGAAGCTTTTCTTCGGTTTTCTGCTTGCGCTCATCTTGATACTTCGGTGTAGCCTTAGCCGCCATAACCGTGGCAGTAATAAAGCCCCCGATCCCAACGCCTGTCAGGATACTGGGGGCATGTCTGCTGAGCTGTACGGATATGGTCTTCCAGGGGATTTTAGGTATTGTCATGATGCTCCTCCTTAAGTCTGATTACAATGTTATCAAATTCGTCAAGAAGTCCTGTACTACATGCTTCTGCAATATGTGCAAGATCATGATGGTGACACAATACACATTCGCTATTTGTACAATGTTTAAGTGTTTTTCTAAAGTTTTTAATTGCTTCATCAAGAGCTTCAGGATCTTCTTTGATTTTAGGAGTATTATCTTCAAATTTTGTCGTTACTAGTCCATATGTACTATTCTCTGCCATTCTTTTTAGTTCTTTGACTATCTTTTCGCCTTCATTTCCGAGAGTTTCGTGCCAATGATCTTCCTCCACAATAGCCTTCAACAGGAGAAGGTAATTGATATGATCAGTGATCTTCTCATTCCACAGCTCAATAGGGTAATCCTTACCGCTTCTGCACATGTCATAAACACTGATGGTATGCTTAGCCATCATTCCTGCAAGAGCCTCCTTGGGATCACAGCTCATCATGCCAGCAGCATTCTTAAAGTTATGCAGCCGATCGTCATCTGTAGCATATTCCTTAGCCTTACCGATAAGGACATCCTCGCAAGTTTTGATCTGCTCCTTAATGACTTTTTCAAACCATTCAGAATTCATTTTTACTGCTCCTCCTTACCTTTCCACTTTTATGAATATAACTTCATCGTTACTATGGCAATCTTTTATAAGGCGATGCACTTCACAGCATCCACATCTTCTTAAATCAATGGGCCCTCCTTCATAAACCATTTCATAAACGTTTCTTAGTTTCTCAAGATCCCCTTCACCAAGAATCTTCAGAACTTCTTCTCCGGAAATAATAGTGCCCTTCATTTTTACTGCTCCTTTTCAATTTTTATAAATATAACATTATCATCTATGCAATCCTTAATAAAATCTTTTATAGTTAAATCTGTAAGATTAACTATATGCATACCTCCAGCCCTATATATTTCAAAGACCCTAGATACTTTTTCCATATTTCCTTCATTAATAAGTTCAAGAATCTCATTTACAGATATAATCGTGCCCTTCATTTTTTACCTCCCATATTCTTAAATATTAATACAAGGAAAATAGCAATGAGTACAACTGCAATAAAAGCCAAGTTATAATTTACAGTCTATAAAGCTTTAACAAATTCAGCAGTAAATTCCTCCATTACTCCTCCTTCGGTACTTCTATAATTAATTTGCCTCCATAACCAAGTTCAGCATTCATTTCATCTGAAAGTCCACATTCGTCATATGCTTCTTGTTCATCTACAGAATGATTAAAGATCCATAAATGCATGGCTCGTGCAGCTTTTAGAAGAGATTCTATTGCATTAGCTGTTTGTTCAAATTCAGATGATAACATTGTATTTTTATAACCAGAACATTCTTCATATAGAGGGCATTCAAAACAACTAATATGTTTATCACATGTTGCTATCATCACACTTAATTTTCTAAGATTATTTATTCGCTCTTCGTACATATTTACTCCTCCTTAAAATATAAGTGCCTTCAGATCGCTCATGTTATTAAAGTCAACCCACTTGAGCTTCTTCTTAACGACGTTATGTACCTCCTCACGGACTGCACGATCGACACTGTCTTCGATGATCCTCCGACTGTTGACCTGATACATCTCTTCTTTGAGACGATCTTTAACGGTATCTTCAGCCAGCTGTTTGACTGTCTGCTTAAGCTGAGAACTAGCCTCACTATAGAGTTTTTCCTGGGCTCTAGAGATGGCTTTCTCCATGCTTTTTTCTGCAGCAGCCTCGGCGAAAGATTCAAGGTTAAGCTGATTGACCCTGGCACTAACCTCCGTACTTAGAGCCTTCCGAGCCTCACCGTCGATAGCATTCTGGATAATACTACGGGCCTCCTCTCCCATAGTAGACCTCGCTTCGGACTTCATTACCGAGATGTCAGACTCGATCTTCTTGCGAAGCTCATCGACCTTCTCGTCGTACTTCTCGACCTTAGCCTCGTATTTACGGTTTGCGATTTTCTGAGCAATCCATCCACCACCCGCTCCGGCGATGAGAATAAGACCCAGACCCTTGATCATGTTAGTGTTGATAGTCATAGTAGTGCTCCTCCTTAAGAATGTTCCTGTATATACTTATCAAAAATGCTTTCGCCAAATAGATCATTGCAGTTTTTAATAGAGTCCCAATATTCTGTTAAAAGCTTTTGTATTTGCTCTAGAGTAAATCCTTCACGTTGAGCTGTATTTATAAGTTTGAAAAGTCGTTTATTGGTCTTATACTCCATATTTTTTCGCTCCTCCTTAAAAATTAAATTTAAATGATGGCGGAATAAGTCTCACTTGACCTCTATAAGTTGTAGTCATATTGACAATATCTTGGCTTTGTCGAATCAACATGCATTCTGTTATTCTACTTGCTATTTTATTTCTGAGCTCTTCAATAACACAATCCGCAATATCATCATCTGTCATATAATCTCTAGTTCGAAAAGGGACTTTGATATCTGCTTCAAGTGTAATAGCTCTAGGTTCATGAACTAAAATCGGAAGGATATTCGGATCGTTTGAAATCTGATATACAGATCCACAATATTCGCAAATGCCATCACTCCTTAATGGCGCCCCACAGTTTTTACATTTAAGCTCCTTCATTTTTCCTCCTCTTTTAAAAATGGGCAACAAGGATTTCCGTTTTTATCACTTTTTAAAATGCAACACATAGGCTCTCTTGATGTTTCATAAAATCTGCAAATATAACGATCTCTGCGAAATCCTACAAATAGACATTCACTCTTCAATTCTGGCATTTTATCAACTATTATTTTCATTTTTCTCCTTAAGCATACCATTTAGGAACTTCTTCGAAAACCTCTACAAAATCATGATATCCAAGATAATCAAGTAATTCACAAAGGATACAATCAGCTTCATAATGCCAATTTTCTCTGTCTCCTTTTGGATATTTGCTTCCAGGATAATAGTCCTTTTCAGTTACAGTTTTGAGTCTTTCAAGAAGTTCATTGATTTTCTTCTGTTTTTCTTCTTCCCTATCTTGCTGTGCCCAATACGCATAATCCATTTTTCGCTTCTCCTTAGAATATAAGAATACTGGTGCCGGAGAGGGGATTCGAACCCCCAAGGATTTCTCCCGACAAATTTTAAGTTTGCTCCCTGTTCCATTCGGGTACCCCGGCATTTGGTGGGCCCAGTAGGATTCGAACCTACAACATTCCGCTTATGAGGCGGCCGGTCTAACCAATTGAACTATAGGCCCTTAAAAAATAAAGAGGCCTGAAGTTTCCTCCAAGCCTCTTTTCCAATTAAGAAAGTGTTTCGTTCGCGTCCTTACAGATTTTCATCAGGATCAATTTCCCAAAACATAGTCGGTTCATTATCTCCCTGCAAACATTCAAATAACATTCTATTTGCTAAATCAATTAAAGGTGGAGGATTTTTATAGTTCTTTGAAAAATTAATGTTAGAAGTATGTTTACATAATTCAAAACAAGGATACTTACAATGATTTTGCCTATCGCAAAGATACCAGATTTTTATATTATCCATTCTGATGCTCCTTGACGAACTTATTGTAAGCAAGATTCCTGGCGTGAACATTTGCGTCATTGATATCGGGAACGTAGATTTCATCTTGGCATACCCGACACGTAGCATAGAGTTCAAGATAGTCAAATATAACTCGCTTGCCTTTACGCTCAAAATTACATTTAGTTATTCTGGTATGAGTATCATATGGCTGACGTTTATTACATTTTATACACCAAGTCTTACCGTCCTTATTTCTTCGGGTTTGTCTCCAATCAGTCGGTTGAATCTGACTACCTTCGTACATTCAGATTCCCCAAGTTTCGAAGTCAACTCTGTCACAATGAAGGAGCTCAGGATTCTGGCGCATGATCGCTCCATACATACCTTCATCATGAAGAACATTGCCTCGAAAAATCTTACCTCTTACTTTCCCGCTGGGAATCGGATTACCTTCCTTATCTCTGGGATAAATATAACCTACAGCCTTATAAGCACAGAAATTGCTCATCCTTTAATCTCCTTCATGGCATTCACAATATAGTCTACAGCGGACTTAATTCCTTCAACAGTCATACTAAGATTCTCCTTAGTTGCATATTTGGCAATCATCATAGAAATAAGAGTTTCTTTGGAAGGAATAAAAATGGATATAATTAACGACACCATGGCTATGATTGTAAATATAATAGTAACTTTTCTCATAGATAAAAACGATAACCAATCAGAATCCGTTGGCTTTCCATTTTCATCAACTCGATATCGATAATCTTTTCCAGCAAAATAGTTTACTAATGCTATTACCGCTAATACTGCAACTGAAAAAATAGCAATACCGGCAATAATTTCAAAAGCCACATTTAAACCATTAATTACTTGCAGCCAATAAAACCAATTAGGATTAATAATATAATTCAACTCGCTACTCCTTCCTTTACAGTAACATAGACATTCTTACCACTTTTTGGATGTTTTACATGAGTGTAAAACCCAAACCCATCTTTAACACTATGATCGAGAGCTATCTTGAAACCCTTCTTCAACAACTGAGTTACACAGTGGCAAGCATAAGAATGCGCTACATTTGGAGTTTTGAATTCCTCGGATTTAATGCATTCGTCTTCATCATAGATTTCGACTGTCATTTAATGATTCCTTCCCTAATAAATCGCATATAAATAGCCAGGACCTGATTATCAGACATCCTGGCTACTTTCTTCTTCCAACTTTCGCTTTTCGGGTAAGCTTTAAGAATCGCTTCCCGCATTTCCCACGCCTGCATTTAACTCCTCCTTACAGAACAAAGATCTGAATCTTATGGATCCTAAGGAACCTACTGCAGGAATGAAGAAGAGCATTCATATCGGCTTCTTCATGATCAGTAAAAGGCCGAATTTCATCAATCGGATTTCCAGAAGTTGTGAGCTTAGCACCATTGCAAGTGATACGAATATGTCGTTCATTAAGGACCTCAATATTATCAGTCTGTTTACGGATCTTTCCAAGCATCGAAGGACTGATGGGCTTCTCAACATCATGAAACACATCATACACGAACGTCACATCATAAGTCTTAGATTTCTTAGCCATTTTTCTTTTCCTCCCAATCTCCCGGTTCACCGGGCACTATTTTGATTTTTAAAGATATTTCTTTATGGGTACTGATGTCCCATAAGTCGCGAGTAAATTGGACTTGGCCGTCAATTGCTTCTTCGTCCTTACGGATTACTATAGTTCCGCTTTTTGCAGGAAGATCTTTCTCTGAAGTCTTGCTGCAAAGAATATGAAAAACAAAACCACAGGCGAAAATGAGAATGCACAAAAGAATACATTTAATCATTGTCATAAACCTTCCTGAATTCTTTTGGCGGAAGCATCAATTCATCGATTGTAAATCCGACTGCGTCTGCAATTCTTTTAGCAGTGCGAAGAGTAGGGCTACTATTACGCTTTAGCCCGATGGAACAATATCCATGACCAACTCCTACCTTATCTTCAAGTTTTGTAATTCCGTATCCAGTATCATCGGCGATGAAATAAATATTCTTGAAGAAATTTGTGCTTTCATCAGTATTAGGAGTTTTCATTCCATATCTCCTCTCTTGAAGATGCTTAAACTCATCCACTGCAGGAAATTGCTTGTAAGTGTAATTGCAGCATCTTCGTCAATTCCTTTACCAATCAAGGTTAAGTAGAACATTGAAAGCATTTCCGCCAATGCGCCAATGGACGTTTTTAATTCTTCGATTTGCTGTTCTGGAGTCTTCTCCGGTGTCTTCTCTGGCATAATAAGTTCCCCTTTCTCCATCATAAGGATTTGGTAATGAAAAGTCGTACTTAGTGCTCCCTTTGTATTCGGTTGTGTAGTAGTTATGCTTACCGTCTCCGTAGAAATATAAGTATTCCTCAGGAAGCGTCCGTCCGTCTAAAGAATTTTCCCACCGATAAACGACATCCTTACAGAGCCTCAGGATATCTTCATCGATGGGAAATGATTCTTTATAACCTTGGAATTGATAGGGTTTTGTTATGATCTCTTTTAAACTTGATCCGAACTTACCGTTGTCAAAACGATTCAGAATACACCAAACGACAAGACTTTGCTCATATTCGTTAAGACCCCTTGCCTCGCCCCAAACCGTTTTGGCCAGCATATCGATTTCTTCATCGCTGACCAAACCTTCGCCTTTTGCTGTTTGCACAAACCAGATCATGCTTACAACTAATATAAGGATAAACGTGATCCAGAATGCAATCTCAGGCCCCGGCTTTTTCTTTCTCATTGCTTTCCTCCTCTCGTTTCTTCTCATTCTTAAGAATATTGAGCTGCTTACGCATGACCTCAAAGAAATCCTGAAGATAATCCGGAGGGATCTGGAATGAGACATTGGTTACCTTTTTGGGCTTCTGAATAAAAATGCGGAGTTTAGTGTCTCCTCCGGAACTAAGGGCATCCTCATAAACTTCAATCATTTCTTCCAATGCAGCAATCCTCACTTTCTTTAACAGAGCAGGGCCATTTACTTTAGTCAGATATTCATAGTCTTGGCTCCGAACCCAATCTTCGATTTCTTTCATCGTCCATTCCGGAGACTTGTGATCGACGAATTCTCCCATATAGGCCTTTTTATAGTCTTCACAAGCCTGCTGAACAACAGCGATTGCAAGATTCTCAAACCCAGCGTCATCCCAATCCTCTTTAGGAATCTTAAGAATATCCATGCGCACCCCTCCTGTTAAAACTGAAATGTTACTGAACCATTGTGAGCTTTAGGAAGTTTAGAAAGAATCTCGGGGATCTGGTCCATTGAATATACCGTCATCGTGACATTGATATACTCAATTTCGTAATCTTCCGTTCCTTTCGGTCCTACAGGAGCAATAAGTTCGATCAGATCTTCATTGGGCTCTTCAGTCATTTCAATTCCATCCTCGGAAAGATCATCAAGCATAGGCTTGGATTCGGGTTCTTTAGACTCTTCAACGACATTTTCAGCTTCAGACTGATACTTCTCGAGCCATTCTTCCCATTTCTTATGATTGTAGCGATATTCTTTTCCTTTAGGAGGAATTCCGTTTTTCTTGAGCAAAGCTCTGATATTCTGAGAAACAATACCGAACAAACCAGAAATTTCAGCAGGAGAAGCTTCCAAATCATCGACAAGAAAATGAAGATATTGCTTTTTCTCGTTTGTGCTGAGCTTTTTGAATTCCTCATAGCTCATAGGTTCAGAGAGAAAATCAATTCCGCTAAGGAATCCAGTCCATCTTGCGCCGCTGTCAATATCCCACAGAGTTCCTAAGGAAGGCTGAGGATTTTTGATACCGAGTAGCTGCCGATGATTCTTGACTTTTGCCTCAGATACACCCCACATTTTTGCAATTCGTTCGGTTGTGCCTCCGTAATTGTCAATGATACCCTGGAGATACTGACGCTGCATATCTTCGCTCAGTTCTTTGAAATCTTCATAAATAATCGGACGATCAGGAGCCATAATAACAACATCTCCGTTTTCGCGCTTTTTAGCCCAATGAGACATGGCATCTGACGGAAGCGTACATCCGTACCTGCTCTTTCCCTTTTTACCACCGGATCTCGCTACGCTCTTACGGTTTTTTACATCTTCCACATAAGAATAGCGTTCATCAGTCATGGTTATTCCTCCTTAATTATCCATTTATCTCGCCACTCGTCATAATAAATTGCATCTTGAAGCTGAAGATCTTGCAGTTCTTCAAGCAATTGGATTTTTCGTCCAAGTTTATACAAAAGATCTGGCGATTCTCCACGAATATGATTTACTTCTCCAAGAGCTTTATGCCTAGATTTTAAATCCATAATTATTCGATTTTGTTCCATCAAATCTAATTGAAGAAATTCATAAATTGAAAGATCCATCATTCCTCCTTAAAAAATGAAAAACCTTTTCTTCTTCCTAGGTGCAATAACAAGCTTGCCATCCTGAAGTTTTACATTTACTCCCTTGGGTTCATCTGTCTTAGGCTGTTCCGGCTCCTCCATAACCGGATAGGCCTCCTCCATATGCCTTCGCTCATGCTGTTGACGATACGTTTATGGGCACAACTATTGTTGTTCGTGGTGAAGAATATATCAGTTCTGTTCCAGCACACATTGAGCTTTTCGAAGCGTTAGGATTTAATCTTATCACATATT
>JAEIGA010004544.1_pt1 | contig 21446 bp, 25 predicted proteins | sample 9270691 | NCBI WGS metagenome assembly JAEIGA01 (sample SAMN17057246, study PRJNA624740) | gut metagenome | biome: biome; isolation source: fecal sample | host: Bos grunniens | place: China: Xizang | collected 2019 | reverse complement strand
GCGGTACAGTAATCGTAACCGGTACTGTTTCACAGGTTGAGGCTGCGCTCACTGCCGTAACGGAATACGCAATTAATAAGTTAGGTTTTGCCGTATGCGAGATAACCAGAACTTAAAAAGGCTTCTGCTTATCGGTCGAAGCGGTTGCGGAAAGACTACTCTGACACAGGCTTTAAGAGGTGAGAAAATCCACTATCTTAAAACTCAGGGTATGGCATTCAATGATTTTCTCATCGACTCACCCGGTGAATACGCCGAAAATCACGATTTAGGCGCTGCCTTGGCATTGTATTCGTATGAGGCTGATGTTGTAGCTCTGCTGATAGCGGCAAATGACGATTATTCGCTTTTCCCGCCTAACATCACCTGCTTGGTCAACCGTGAGGTTATCGGGATTGTGACAAAAATCGACAAGGCAAATCCTGACAGAGCCGAGCGTTGGCTAAGGCTTTCAGGCTGTAAACGAGTGTTTTTTGTCAATTCTAAGACAGGCGAAGGCGTTTCCAATATAATCGGCCACTTAAAACCACAAAAAATCAACTAAAAAACAGAAAAATAAAGAAAAAGACAGATTTTACTATTGACTTGTGTTATTATTTATGGTATTATTTAACCATAATCAAATAAAATCCCAAAAAATGCAAAAAAGGAGAACTTAAAATGGTTAATGAGTTTGAAATCAAAAAACAGATTTGCGAAATCGGTAAGCGCATCTACGACAAGGGCATGGTTGCTTCTAATGACGGTAACATCTCCGTTAAGCTGAACGACAATGAATTCCTTTGCACTCCTACCGGTGTAAGCAAGGGCTTTATGACCCCCGAGTACATCTGTAAGGTAGACCGCGACGGTAAGCTTATTCAGGCTAATGCCGGCTTCAAGCCCTCGTCCGAAATCAAGATGCATATGAGAGTATATAAGGAGCGTCCCGATGTTAATTCGGTTGTTCACGCTCATCCTATGTATGCTACCGGCTTTGCTATTGCAGGTATTCCCCTTACTCAGCCCATTATGCCTGAAGCAGTTATTGCTCTCGGTTGCGTTCCTATCGCTGAGTACGGTACCCCTTCCACCGAGGAAATTCCCGATGCAATTTCCAAGTACTTACAGTCCTTTGATGCAGTATTGCTCGAGAATCACGGTGCTCTTACCTTCTCTGATACTCTTTTAAATGCTTATCATAAGATGGAGTCTGTTGAATTCTATGCTAAATTGCTTTACATCTCCAAGCAATTAGGCGGTCCTAAGGAATTGAGCGATGCTCAGGTTAAGCGTTTGTACTCAATGCGTAGTCAGTACGGCTTAAAGGGTAAGCATCCTGCAGACCTTTGCCCGAATAACAAGGAAGGTAAGCCCAGCTGCCACGGCTGTAACGGTAACTGCGGTAACCACGCTGATGCTGATATGGTTGCTGAAATCACCCGCCGTGTTATTGAACAGCTCGGCAAATAAGAGGTGTCACTAATGGACACCAACGCTTTACGCGAAATAGTAGATACCGTTATCCGCGAAATGGGTGCTAAAAGTGATATTGCACTTGCTGAAGCACGTATTTTAAGTGAAAAGGTCCGTGAAAAGGCTAAGGCTATGGGCGTCAACGCCGTAGTTGCCGTCGCAAACCGAGCCGGTCATCCCGTTTTGGTTGAATGTATGGACGATTCGTTTATTGCAAGCTATGACATTGCGGTAAACAAGGCCTTTACGGTGGTATCTCTTAAAATGTCCACCTCAAAGCTTAAAACCTTAAGCCAACCCGGCGGCTCGCTTTACGGAATACAGTTCACCAACAACGGTAGGATTGTGATTTTCGGCGGCGGTGAGCCTCTGTATAACAAAAAGGGCGAAATTATCGGCGGCTTGGGTGTTAGCGGCGGCACTGAGGAGCAGGACACCGCTTTAGCGGAATGCGGTAAATCAATATTTTCAGAAAGGCAGTAAGTATTATGGATATCAATTCTTCTAATATTGAAGCAATTGTCCGTCAGGTTTTGGGCGATTTAAAGGGTACCTCGGCACCCGCCAACACCTCTTTCGGCGGTGCAGTTCCTTCAACTGCCCATGTTGCAATGCTGACCGGCTTGGAGAAATTCGAAATTAAAGAATATCCTATGCCGACAGTCGGTGATGATGACATTCTTGTTAAGGTTGAGGGTTGCGGCGTTTGCGGTACCGACGCACACGAGTTCAAGCGTGACCCGTTCGGCCTCATTCCGGTAGCACTCGGTCACGAAGGAACCGGCGAGATTGTTAAAATGGGTAAAAATGTTACTAAAGACTCTGCAGGAAAACCTTTGAAGATTGGTGACAAGGTTGTTACCTGTATGATTTTCAAGGATAATCCCGACATTACAATGTTTGACCTGAATAAGCAGAATGTCGGCGGTGCTGACGTTTACGGTCTTTTGCCGGACGACGATATTCACCTGAACGGCTGGTTCAGTGATTACATATTGGTTCGCGGCGGCTCAACCGTATTTAATGTCAGTGACCTTGATTTGGATTCACGTATTTTGATTGAACCCTGTGCAGTTTTAATTCACGCAGTTGAGCGTGCTAAGACAACCGGCATTCTCAGATTCAATAGCCGTGTTGTTGTTCAGGGCTGCGGACCTATCGGTCTTATCTGCATCGCGATTTTACGCACAATGGGTATTGAAAACATTGTTGCGGTTGACGGTGAAGAGAAGAGACTTTCCTTTGCCAAGGAAATGGGTGCCGACCATACCGTTAACTTTAAGGACCACAAGGGTATTGAAGCATTATCGGGCGCAGTCAAGGATGCCTTCGGCGGCTATTATGCTGACTTTGCATTCCAGTGCACCGGCTCTCCTGTAGCACATAGCAACATCTACAAGTTTATCCGCAACGGCGGCGGCTTGTGTGAATTGGGCTTCTTTATCAACGGCGGCGATGCAACCATCAATCCGCACTTTGATATCTGTGCTAAGGAAATTACTACCGTCGGTTCTTGGGTATACACCTTGAGAGATTATGCTACCACCTTTGATTTCTTGAAAAGAGCAAAGGGCATCGGTCTTCCGATTGAAAAGCTGATTACTCATAAATATCCTTTAGAGCAGATTAACGAAGCACTCCAAACCAATCTTAAAATGGAAGGTTTGAAGATTGCAATTGTTAATAAGTAATCCGGGAGGTTATATAAATGGGAAAAGCAACCGGAATACTTGAGGTTTACGGACTTGTAGCGGCCTTTGTAGCGTGTGACGCCGGATGTAAGGCGGCCAACGTTACGGTTGAACATTTCGACAAAAACAAACCCGGCAACCCCGACGGTTTGGATGTTCCGCTGATTGTAGCGATTAAGTTTCGCGGAAGTGTAACCGATGTCGAGGCCGCCATTGAAGCCGCGCGCTTAGCGGCCGAAAAGGTCTCGGGTGTTATAACCTCACACATTATCACTCGCACGGAAGAAGATACTGAGCCTATGTTAAAGCTCAACGCTTTCGATAAAAACTAATTAAATTTTCGGAGGAAATTAAAATGGCTAAAGAAGCACTTGGTATGATAGAAACTCGCGGTCTTACCGCAGCAATTGAAGCAGCTGACTCTATGGTTAAGGCTGCAGAGGTAGTATTAATCGGAACCGAGAAAATCGGTTCGGGACTCGTATCGGTTATGGTACGCGGTGACGTCGGTGCAGTTAAAGCCGCCGTTGAAGCAGGTGCAGCTACTGCATCTACTTTGGGCGAGTTGGTTGCTACCCACGTTATCCCCCGTCCTCATGAGGATGTTGAAAAGATTCTCCCTAAGTTTTAATTGATTGTTAGGAGAACGCACTATGAAGTCAGTAGGAATGATTGAAGTATCGGGCGTCACCGGTGCGATAGATTGTTTAGACATTATGTGCAAATCGGCCGACGTTGAATTTGTTACTTGGGAGCGTAAATTAGGCGGAAGACTTGTAACGGTTGTGGTTCAAGGAAACGTTTCTGCGGTTACTGCCGCAGTTGAAAATGCCTTGGCAAACGGAATTATAAAACCGGTTGCTCATGCCGTAATTGCAAGTCCTCACGAGGAAACCTGGCGTCTCTTACAGCTCAGCGCCGCACGAATTGCAAAGAAAGGCAGGTAATATTTATGGCAGAGAAAAAGGCACCCGCCAAGACTACTGCAAAAGCCCCTGCAAAAACTACAGTAAAGCCGGTTGAAGAAGCCGTAGCTACAACACCCGTAAAGGAGGTAAAGAAAATGGCACTTGAAGCATTAGGTATGGTAGAAACCAGAGGCTTGGTAGCCGCTATTGAGGCCGCTGATGCTATGGTTAAGGCTGCTAACGTTCAGCTCATCGGCACCGAGAAAATCGGTTCCGGACTCGTAACCGTTATGGTTCGCGGTGACGTAGGTGCAGTTAAGTCTGCAGTTGAGGCAGGCTCTGCTTCTGCATCTCGCTTGGGTGAGTTAGTTGCTACTCACGTAATTCCCCGCCCTCACGGTGACGTGGAGAACATTCTCCCCACCTTGAAATAATTTGCAAATTATTATTAAATCAGGAGGAAACAAAAATGGCACTTGAAGCATTAGGTATGGTAGAAACCAGAGGCTTGGTAGCTGCAATTGAAGCTGCTGATGCTATGGTTAAGGCTGCTAACGTTCAGCTCATCGGTACCGAGAAAATCGGTTCCGGACTCGTATCGGTTATGGTACGCGGCGATGTCGGCGCAGTTAAGTCTGCAGTTGAGGCAGGCTCTACTTCTGCATCTCGCTTGGGCGAATTGGTTGCTACCCATGTTATTCCCCGTCCTCACGAAGACGTGGAAAAAATCCTTCCTACTCTTAAATAATTGTAGGAAAATCGCTTGTTAACTCACGAGGGGGATTTATTCCCCCTCCGGTTAACCTAATTACACGAAAGAACAGGTGACCTGAATGATAGTCGGAAAAGTAGTCGGAACGGTAGTTTCCACAAGAAAAAATGAAAATCTTATCGGCTGTAAGTTTATGGTTATTGAACCTATTGCCGAGCTCGGCGACAGGAACAAAAAAATAGTCGCCATTGACAATATCGGTGCCGGTATCGGCGAAATGGTATTGGTTGCACTGGGCAGTGCCGCAAGAGTCGGCTGTAATATGTCCGAAGCTCCGGTAGATGCCGCTATTGTCGGTATCGTTGACGACGGTACAGGCCTCGGAGTGGCTAAATAATGAATTTAGAGCAATTAAAGGCCTGCTTACGCGAAGCAGGTGTTGTCGGTGCAGGCGGCGCAGGGTTTCCAACCTATGCCAAGCTGTCAGAAAAAGCCGACACTTTGATTTTAAACTGTGCGGAATGTGAGCCACTTTTACGCTTACACCGTCAGGTACTTAAATTGTATACATATGAAATTTTAAGTACACTTAATGAAATTTCGAAATTGGCAGGAATTGAAAGGGTTATTATCGGCATCAAGGCCTCCTATAAGGGTACGGTCGAGGCGCTTAGTAACCAAATCACTTCCTTTAAAAATATGAGCATTTGCACATTGCCTGAGGTCTATCCTGCAGGCGATGAGGTTGTGCTGACCTACGAAGCAACCGGCAGGGTTGTACCTGCAGGTCAAATCCCTTTGTCGGTCGGTGTTACAGTACTTAATGTTGAAACCGTTTATAACATCTATAAGGCAGTTAACGGACAGCCGGTTACATATAAGTACGTGACCGTTATCGGCGAGGTTGAAAATCCCGTTACTATATATGCTCCGATTGGCACACCCTTGGAAAATTTGATTAAAATGGCAGGCGGTGCTACAATCGCCGACCCTGCTTACATTATAGGCGGACCGATGATGGGTAATATAGGCTCGGCATCGCAGCCGGTTACCAAAACCACTAACGCTGTTTTGGTTTTGCCTAAAACACTTCCCTTTATTCAAAGAAAACAAACCAGAGTTACCACAGATATAAGACGTGCAATGTCATCCTGCTGTCAGTGTAGCTACTGTACCTCACTTTGTCCGCGTAATCTTTTGGGCCACCCTATTGACCCAAGTGCATTGATGAATGCCGCGGCACATTCGGTAACGAGTGACGCTACGCCCTACATAAACGCCGCATTTTGCTCAGGCTGTGGACTTTGTGAGACCTTCTCCTGCCCTCAGGGGTTATCTCCGAGAGCACTTTTAGGTGCAACCAAGGCCTCTTTGAGAAAGAACGGCATCAAGCCGCCTCAAGACCCCGATATGAGTGAGGTTAGCCCGGCACGTCCCTTCAGGATGATTCCGCTGGCCCGTGTCAGAGCAAGATTGGGACTTGACCCGTACAATAAATCGGCGCCGATTATTGATGATGAGGTAAAGGTAAAGCGTCTTGTGATACCTCTTTCTCAGCACATCGGTGCACCTGCCGAGGCAGTTGTTAAAAAGAAAGATAAGGTCACCCAAAATCAGCTTATAGCAAAGCCTTGCGAAAATGCACTCAGCGTCGGTATCCATACGCCGTTTAACGGCACAGTTTTGGATGTTACCGACAAAAATATAATTATTTCGGTAGACTAGGAGGAAATGAAAAATGAAAAAAGCAATAGGTATGGTCGAATTTAAGACCGTTTCCTCCGGCATGCGTGCGGCTGACCGTATGGTCAAAACCGCTGAAGTTGAGTTGCTTCAGGCAGACACTGTTTGCCCCGGTAAATTTTTGGCACTTATAAGCGGTGATTTAAGTGCTGTTAATGCCGCAGTTGAAGCCGCCGCAAACATTGACCGAGAGCAGCTGATTGACACCTTTGTGTTAGGTAATCCGCATGATTCTATTTTCTCGGCACTATACGGCACAAGCCAGATTGACAGTCCGAATGCACTCGGTGTTATCGAGACCTTCTCGGCCGCCACCGCAGTTGTTGCCGCTGACGTTGCCGCAAAAACCGCCTTGGTTGATTTGATTGAGCTTCGCTTGGCTCGCGGTATGTGCGGAAAGTCTTACCTCCTGCTCACCGGTGAAATTGCCGCAGTCCAGGCCGCTATTGACCGTGCAAAAATTAATGCCGGCGAAAAAGGAATGTTCCTTGACAGTGCCGTTATACCCCGTCCTGACAAAAAATTCTGGAGCAAAATTCTATAACCCTAAAATTTATAAGGAGAGTATAAATCAATGCTCGCAATAGAACGCCGCAATGCAATTCTCGCAAAGCTAAACGCCGAAGGCAAGGTAATTGTTACCGACTTAAGCCGTGAGTTTGATGTTACCGAGGAAACAATCAGACGTGACCTTGAAAAGCTCGACAATGAGGGTCTTGCAACCAAAACCTATGGCGGTGCGATAGCCAATAAGAGTCTTAATATCGACCTGCCCTACAATGTTCGCAAGCGTGCAAGTGTTGAACGCAAGCAAAAAATTGCAGAAAAAATCGCCGAAATGATAAAAGAAGGCGATTATATAATGGTCGATGCAAGTTCTACTGCAATTTATGTTACGAAATGCATTGCACACCTTAAAAATATTACACTTATCACTAACTCGATTGAAATTTTAATGGAATTAGCCGACAAGAGTGACTGGAACATTCTTTCCACCGGCGGTACATTAAAAAAAGGCTCGTTATCCTTGGTCGGCACCTCTGCCGAACGTATGATTAAGGGCTTCCACGTTGATTTGGCAATATGCTCGTCAAAGGGCATTGATATGAATATGGGCATCACCGATTCCAATGAAAAAGATTCTGAAATCAAGCGTGCGATTTTTGCCGCCGCCGACCGTAAGATTCTGGCGGTCGATGCCACCAAGTTTGATAAGATTTCGTTCGTTCACGTTTGTGATCTGAATGATGTTGATACTATAGTAACCGATGAGGTGCCCTCTGACCGTTGGATTGAATACTGCAAGGACAAGGGTGTTGAGCTGGTTTACTAGTAAAGCCGTTTAGGAGGAAATTAAATGAAAATACTCGTTTTAAATGCAGGTAGTTCTTCTCTGAAATATCAGTTATTCAATATGGATAACGGCGATGTTTTAGCTAAGGGACTTTGTGAGTGTATCGGCGGTAAGGGTGGTATTGTAACCCATAAATATGCCGATAACAAGCATACTATAGAAACCGAACTCGAGGACCACGAAAAGGCTCTTTCAATCGTTCTTGATTTGTTAGTCAGTGATGAGCACGGCGTTATTAAAAGCATTGATGAAATCGGTGCCGTCGGTCACAGAGTTGCTCACGGCGGTGAAAAGCTTAAAGCCTCCTCACTTATTGATGACGAGGTTGTAAAGTACCTCGAGGGTATCGTGCCTATAAATCCGTTACACGGCCCTCCGGCAATCAAGGGTATTACTGCTTGCCGCAGACTTATGAGCTCGGTACCTCAGGTTGCAGTATTTGACACTTCCTTCTACTCTCAAATGGAAGACTTCCGTACAATTTACGCTATTCCGTATGAGCTTTATACTAAATATCAGATTCGCCGTTACGGCTTCCATGGTACCTCGCACCGATATGTTGCTGCCAAGGCGGCTGAGCTTTTGGGCAAGCCGATTGAGGAATTGAAAATTGTTACCTGTCACTTGGGTAACGGCTCCTCCATTACCGCAGTTGATAAGGGCGTTGCAATTGACACCTCTATGGGCTTCACTCCGCAGGAGGGTCTGCCGATGGGTACTAGAAGCGGCTCGCTTGACCCGACCGTTATCCCTTACATTATGAAGGCTGAGGGTCTTTCGGCTGACGAGATTGAGGATATGCTTAACCGTAAATCGGGCTTACTCGGCATCAGCGGTGTTTCGAATGACTGCCGTCAGATTGCCGAAGCCGCAAATAACGGTAACTACCGTGCCCAGCTTGCGCAGAAAATTCTCTATAATAGCATTAAAAAGATTATCGGCAGCTATATTGCTGAATTGAACGGTATTGATGCTCTTGTCTTCACCGCAGGTATCGGCGAAAACGACTATCAGCTTCGTGAAGCAGTTTGTGAGAATATGGACTTCTTCGGAATTGCAATTAATAAGGACTTAAACACCGGATTAAGAGGTGTTGAAAAGGATATTTCTGCCGATGGTGCTAAAGTCAGGACCTTGGTTATTCCGACTGACGAGGAATATATGATTGCATTGGATACCTTGAAATTTTGTAAGGAGTAATTAATAATGGCTAATATCTCTGAAAATGAAATCCGCGAGGTTGTTAACCTTGTGCTTAATAAAATGAAAACAAGTAACACCTCGGACTGGGATAGCACTCACTACGGTCCAAGAAAGTTCGTCGGCGTTTATTCCGATATGAATGACGCTATTGCCGAGGTTCAGAAGGCTTATTTAGCTGTTAGAGCTATGTCGGTTGAGCAGCGTGAGGCTATTATTACCGAAATCCGCCGTCTGACACGTGCTGAGGCTCCTATTATGGCACAGTTAGGTGTCAATGAGACCGGTATGGGTAAGGTTGAGCATAAACGCCTGAAGCACCTTTTGGTTGCCGATAAGACTCCCGGTACTGAGGATATTATTTCAAACGCACGCACCGGTGACAACGGCTTGACCTTGGTGGAAATGGCTCCGTTCGGTGTTGTAGGCGCTATTACTCCGAGTACTAACCCCAGCGAAACCGTTATTTGCAACAGTATCGGTATGATTGCCGCCGGTAACGGCGTTGTGTTTAATCCGCATCCTAACGCAATCGCCACCTCTAACTATGCTGTTGACCTTGTAAACCGTGCTTCTAAGACCGCAGGTGGTCCTGAGGTTTTGGTTTGCTCTATGGTTAAGCCTACCTTAGAGTCGGCCGCTGTTATGCAGTCACATCCGCTTGTTCGCCTGCTTGTTTGCACCGGCGGTCCCGGTGTTGTTAAAGCAGTGCTTTCCTCGGGTAAAAAGGCTATCGGTGCCGGCGCAGGTAATCCTCCTGTTATCGTTGACGATACCGCTGACATTCAGAAGGCCGGTAAGGATATTATCGACGGCTGCACCTTTGACAATAACCTCCCTTGTATTGCCGAAAAAGAGGTTTTTGCTTTCCGCAATATTGCAGATGAGCTTATTTCTGCAATGCTTAAAAACGGTGCTTATATGATTAATTCTGAGCAGGCTGACCGCCTGGCTAAGATTGTTTTGGTTGAAACCAAGGACAAAAAAGGTAACACAAGATTGGTTGTTAACCGCGACTGTGTCGGCAGAGATGCTCAGGTGCTTCTCGCAAAAATCGGTATTAATGTAAGCAGTGATATACGTTGCATTATTTGTGAGACCGACTTTAACCACCTCTTCGTTCAGGAAGAGCTGATGATGCCGATTTTACCTATCGTTCGTGTAAACGACATTAACGAGGCTATTGAGCTTGCGGTTAAGGCTGAGCACGGTAACCGCCATACTGCTCATATGCATTCTAAAAATATTGACAATCTCTCAGCGTTTGCACGCGCTGTTGAAACTACAATTTTTGTTAAGAACGCTCCTTCGTATGCCGGTATCGGCTTTGGCGGTGAAGGTCACGCAACCTTCACTATCGCAGGTCCCACCGGTGAGGGCATTACCTCAGCTCGAAGCTTTACCCGTCAGCGCCGCTGTGTAATGGCTGATAGCTTCCGTATCATTTAGGGGGTAAGTGTTATGGCATATGACGAAAAAATAGTTGCTGAAATTGTATCTCGTGTAATGGCTCAGTGCAAGGGCGGTACTGCCGAAGGCAATACCGTTCCGGTTGGTGTTTCAAACCGTCACATTCATTTGAGTGCCGAGCATTTGGAGACTCTTTTCGGCAAGGGATATGAGCTGACGCCGATTAAGGATTTATCCCAACCCGGACAGTTTGCCTGTAAGGAGCAGCTGACAATTATCGGCCCCTCATTGAGAGCAATTGAGGGTGTGCGTGTTTTGGGCCCTGTCCGTAAAGAATCTCAGGTTGAAATTTCACGCACCGATTCTTTTACTCTTAAGGTAAAGCCTCCCGTACGTGAATCGGGTGATATTAAGGGTTCGGCTCCGATTACTATTATCGGACCAAAGGGCACAGTCACCTTGAAAGAAGGCTGTATTATTGCCAACCGCCACATTCATATGAGTGATGAGGAAGGCAGGATTTTCGGACTTAATGACGGTGATTACGTGACTGTTGAGGTTGACGGTGAACGCAGAACCACCTTCTATGACGTTCAGGTTCGTGTTAACAAGGCATTTCGCTTAGAAATGCATATTGATACTGATGATGCTAATGCCGCAGGTATCGGCAACGGCTTTAAAGTGAAGATTGTAAAATAATCAATAAGTAACACCCTTGCATAGGTTATCCTATGCAAGGGTGTTTTTTTACCGTTAAGACACCGCAAATGCATCGGAGACGTTGACAAATTAAAAATGTATGTTATAATAAAATATATGATAAAAGTTCAAGGGTGGGAAGTATATGCAGGATATTTATGTAGAAACAGTCAATATGCAGTCAGAAATCAACAGTTACTCAATAGCTTGCACTAACAGAGAGTATATGATTTTATACCTCAATGGCAATGGGACAACGGTTACATTAAACGGCTCGGTTTATTTGTTAAACGAGGGAGATGCTGTACTCATTTCACCTGATGATTTCTATTATATTCACGATATTCACTCAATAGCCTGCACTTGTATAAAATTCACTTCCAATAATTTATATGATTTTAGTTCAATCAATAAAATTGTCCGACTAACCGCAAGTATGAAAGAATTATTCACAAAAATTGCTTTTACTGAGGACACTTTAGAACAAAAAATTCAATTACAATCTATATTAAATGAATTGGGCACACTCAAAAATACGATTGAGCCTATAAGAGATGAAAAAAGCCGCCTCTATTCAAAGGCGGTAACCGTAATGGAGCGATATATAGCCTCCTGGCTTTCGGTTGATGAATTAGCTTCAATGCTAAGACTCAGCCTTTCAGGACTAAAACGGCTGTTTTTAAAGTACACCGGAATTGGTGTGCATGAGCATTTTTTGATGTTAAAGCTAAAAAAAGCTCAGCAACTGCTTAAAGCAGGAAACAGCATTACGCGTGTAGCAAGGGTGCTGCAATTCTCAAGCCAAGCTTATTTTTCCACCACATTCAAGCGCGTTGTGGGCATTTCGGCAAAGAAATATTCTATGCTAAGCCAAGGATTAACCTCTGGTACTCGCAAGCCGGCTGAAATCAAGCGTAGCAAAAAAGTAAGCAAACCCTCAGAACCGTCAGATAAGCGAGCACCAACGCAAACATCCACACACAAATCTACACCTGAACCCACGCCGTCCCCCTCTTCCAAACGCTCAACCCTGCCGGACTATTTGTTGTGATTATGTGTATTTATATGATTTTAGTTCAATTATGTCCACAAAAATATAAACATAAAAAGAAAGACGCGATTTTAAATCGTGTCTTTCTTTTTGACTTATGATTCTGATTTAGATACCGTTATTTAAATACTGTTTTAGTTCGAGAACTCTACTGATTTTGCCCATTCAATAATTTCCGAATCATACTCATCAGCATTTTCTGAGAGCGTAGCAAACTGCACTAGCCAAAAGGCATCTTTTGATTTATAAACAAACGAAAAATATTTATATGTATTCTTTGTGTTGGGATTTGTGGATTCATATTCGAATCCAGTTAGTCCTTCTATGTTTTTTATCTTAGATGAAGAAAGGTTATTGTTTTGTAATACTAAATTGCCGTATTGTTCCAAAGTATAATTTTGAAAGCCATCAGCCAATGCAAACTCTTCTTTCAATGCAAATACAACTACATTTTTTGAATTGTATGCAACAGTATAATCCTCAACATCTGTTTTCTTGAATTCTTCCGTTAAGGTTATGGCCATTCCTTTGGAAGAAAAAGTTTTTACATCGGTTGTTTTATTTGAAAATAGTCCAGCAGCTATCGAATAGCCAACAACAGCACCCACGGCAACGGTTGCGATCAATATAAGTAACCCTTTGCGTGTGCCGTGTTTACGGTTTGTTGCAATTCCCACGCTTTCATTATTATCAAAACGAAATGCATTTCCGTTGGCAGGGTTGAACTTGTTTTTGCCGGAAAGAATAATATCATCTTGTCCTTCGGGAAGTTGATAATACTCGTTGCAATAATCTTTGCTTAGTTTATCTGCAATTACGAATACCTTTGCCTCTTGTTCACCAATTTGAAAGGTTTTTTCTTCTCCGTTTTTCAAATCGCCGACTTTACGGCAAGGTGTATCGTTTATGCGTATCTCATTTGAAGTGGGATCTTCTATATAAATCTTCATTTTTGCAAGACTGCCCACAAAACTTTTTTCTCTTTTTATTGTTAGATTTCTCATTTAAATCTCCTCCCTTGTGAAGTATTATAGCACAAAGCAACATTTTATGCAATGATTTCAATCAATAATCTAAGCATTCGAACCAATACTTGTACCAGAACGCCAAGAAAATAAAATCCTCATTCTTGCGAATGAGGATTTTTGGCTTGTTACACCGATTTAGACGTCAGATATTAATAAGGTTAATTAAAATCAGGTTGGGTATATAAATTAATAATATTTATTTACAAATTCAAATAAAGAGGTGTAATCATCTAAACCATGAGGGTGGTGATCGCATCCTTTTTTCACAATCTCAGTCAAATTGCCGTTATTTGCTTTGAAATAATCTGATAGGACTTTACCATTTTCATTATACGGAACAGTAGTATCACTATCACCGCAAACCATAAAAATAGGAATACCCGATTTTAAAAGTGTTTCCTTGTAATCTATGGGATGTTTTCTATAATTAAGCATATCCGCAATTGAAATGCCAATATTCTCCTCGAATTCAACTAGGCGCGGTTTTTGGCTCTCTCCCATTCCTAACGGCCAGCTTAACAAATTAAGCACAGGCGCATCTATGTACATAGCAGCAACGTATTGAGGATATTCTGCCGCAAAGTATACCGTTTGCATACCACCGCAACTCATCCCGACGGGCAAGCATTTTTCGTTTAACCCAAATTCTGCTTTCAATAATTCGCAAAAACGCGGACGCATATCTGTATCCTCTTTGGGACATAAGCGACTCTTATTCTTCATATGAGCCACATAATAACCCCGTTTAAGCATTTCTATTTCAAATGATGGAAACACATCAAAATATTCCATTTTATAAAGCCATTTTTTATCCTTTCGCGGCTCATCCGGAACAATAAGGGTTGCTGCTCTCCCCTCAAACTGAAAATCTAATCTTTTAAAACCGTTCCAGCGCCCTTCAATATATTCTATCATTATACACTCCCCCCCTGAAAACTTTGCTGACAATGTATTGCTATTTTACATTATCTTTTGCAGTATTTATTGTTGAAATTAAAATGTGTTTAATCTTTGTACATTCATCTTATCACATATCAATCAAAAAAGCAAGGAGAACCCTTAAAATACTAATTCACTATTACTTATTACTTCCAAAAACCTTCGCGGATGGATTAAGTGAAAAGTGAAAAAGTTAAAAAAATATCCTCGGAAATTCTTCCGAGGAATTTTTTTGGCACATTACACCGATTTAGATGCCTAACCGGCAAGAATATTATAACTATTCTTTTAATTTTCGTGATTTGTAATATAAAACGCAGAAATAAACTACTGAAATTATAAATAACAATATCGATATCCATTGTGACGTTGAGAGACCAAAATAAATTCCGCGTATTTTGTCACCTCTTAAAAATTCTAAAGAGAAGCGTATTATAGCATAAATCAATAGGTATAAAAATAATATACTATATTTGGGCTTTTCTTTTTTAGTATGGATTATTAAAAACACAGCAATAATAACATTTAATACTGCTTCTAAAAACTGAACCGGGAAATATCCATGCTCGGCAGACAACCCTGTAATTGTATCAGGATAGTAAATTGCTAATATTCCATTATATTCCATACCGTTACAACATCCGGCCATAACACAACCTACTCTGCCGATAGCATGACCTATTGGCAAAAAAGGAATAATCGCCATTTCAGCTATTTGTGTTTTTACTTTTGTTACCTTAAGTCCGACAATTGAACCTATAATTCCACCAATTAGCCCTCCATAATATACAATTCCGCCGAAAATTTCAAATTTTCCTGCAAAAATTGACTCTATAATTGCCGAAATAGGATAGGAAGCAAAAGCGTAAAGTAAACTTGCACCGATAAGACCGATAAGCAATGAAAATGCGGCAATAATAAGCATATCATCAATCGAAACACCATACTTTTTGGCTCTACGGAACGCTAATATAAAAACCAGAACTATTCCGAGAACCATCAATATTCCATAAGTTGAAATATTATTATTAAAAAACGTTATATAAGGACACATATTTTTCTCGTTGCGAATAAAAATAACCTTGCTCTTTGCAAGGTTATTTTTATTTATTAGATAGAAGCAGCGATTCCAGCAACACATGCAGCACAGGCTATGTATAAAATCAAGCTTAGTACAGTACCAATAATAGAAAGAACTAAACCAGCAGTGGCAACACCGCTTTTAGCACTCTTTCTTGCAACGGCACCAAGTATAATGCCAATTATACCAACAATCGCTCCAATCCAACCAATGTAATTGAAGAAAACGCCTATAACTGTACTTATTATACCTAATATTAAAGACGCAACACCCACAAAACTCCCTCCTTTACAATCGACTTTAAGACAATTATAGACATTATTTGTCTAAAAGTCAATAGAAAATTTTTGTCTAATATAAAATGACTTGAGGTGATGTTATTATGAAGTTGACATTCGGCGATAAAATAAGAAATTTAAGAGAAGATCTTGATCTTAATCAAACTAAACTTGCAAAAAAGGTAAATATGACACAACGAAAAATTTCATATATTGAATGCAATAAATGTGAGCCGAGTATCGATGACATAATTGCTTTCGCAAAGTTCTTTAAAGTATCTGCTGATTATCTGCTTGGAATTGATATAAATATTAAAAAATAATTTTCTGAAAAATCGAAACCGACTGAAACAGGCGTCCTATATAAAATCAACACGAAGTGTTGTATGTAATCAAGCCGAAGAAAGACACATACAAGACTTTCGCCTTGTTGCCATACAGTTCGCAAAGCGAACTGATTACATTCCGCTAACGCGGATTACATACCAAGCCTTCGGCTTGGATGCAACCAAAACGAAAAAGCAGATGCATTCGCATCTGCTTTTCCTGTTTTGGTTGCGGGGGCCGGATTTGAACCGTTTCGCGCAAAGGCTCTGCCTTTGCTTGCACTCTTGCGGTACCCAAAATCGTCGGTCGCTCCTACTCGTCGCTAACGATTTTGACCGCTGCGCCAACAAACGCTCCCTTCTTCGTCCGCCGGACGCGGTCGCGTGTGTTGCTCCGGGAACCCGTCGGTCGTCGGTTCGTTTCAAACTCATAACAAGAAGAAACTCGGCACACCAAAAGGTGTTCCGAGTTTCTTTGGTTGCGGGGGCCGGATTTGAACCGACGACCTCCGGGTTATGAGCCCGACGAGCTACCAGGCTGCTCTACCCCGCGATATTTTATTTTGCCGTGTTTCTTGCGGCTGTTACATTATTATACACCATTAATCTTAAAAATGCAAGTATTTTTTTACTTTTCTTAGAAAATTCTTTCTTCTTTTTTCGACAATACTTAGATCACAATTCAAAACAGAAACTCCCTTTGGACTGGCAAGCACGGTTGGCGTTATGCATATATTTAAACACTTCGATACTTTACTTGAGGTGTTAATTATGTTTTTGTCATTGCTTATGCAAATATTCCCAAACCTGATGTATTTCTTTTTACACGCAACCTCACCCGGCTCGTTCCCAAGGGCTTTATCGGCCAAAGAGGAGTCCCGGTTACTTGAAAAAATGTCTCTCGGTGACGACTCGGCTCGTAAAATGCTGATAGAACACAACCTCAGGCTGGTCGCACACATTGCAAAAAAGTATTTCGCAAGCAACATCGACCAAGATGACCTCGTATCAATCGGCACAATCGGTCTAATTAAAGCAATTTCGTCGTTCAAGCCCGATAAAGGTATCCGACTCGCCACCTATGCCGCACGCTGCATTGACAATGAAATTTTGATGTATTTTCGGTCACTGAAAAAAACCTCTCAGGACGTTTCCATTAACGACCCTATTGAAACCGACAAGGACGGCAACACCTTGACTCTCTCAGATGTTATTACTGACAACTCCGACATTGTCGATGACCTTGATTTAAAGCTGAAATCAGAGCTCCTGCGCGGATTTCTTAAAAACACATTGACTCCCCGTGAGCTGACTATAATCCGCCTCAGGTACGGCTTAGACGGTCGGCCTGAGCTCCCTCAAAGAGAGGTTGCAAAAAAGCTTAAAATCAGCCGTTCTTATGTCAGTCGAATTGAAAAAAAGGCGTTACAAAAGCTCCGCGCAAGGTTCGACTGACTTTACGGTCAGGCAGTCACCGTCCACAGTAAATTTGACCGAATAACCGGAAATATCCATTCCGTAAACACGTTCGGGGTCGGCTTGGTAGGACGGACGCGGGTCAAAATTTAACAATTCGGTCACCCTTTCTCTTAACTCCTCGGGTAGCTTTAATTCTTCTGCCTCGGGGAACACCACCCTTAGCCGATATTGCTTATAGCCCTCGGAAAAGCCGCAAACGGCATCCGGGTGACTGTCGCAAAAAGCAATATATGGCTTTATATCGTAAATTGGTGTACCGTCCAGCAAATCGGCACCGGTGATATGTAAAACGGGACCCTGCCGACCTATTTCAATCCGTTCCAATTTAACCGAAGAAAGTCCTATTCCGTTCGGTCTGAACGGTGAGCGTGTAGCAAAAACACCCATTCTTGTATTTCCGCCTAATCTCGGCGGGCGGACGGTCGGCTGCCATACGCCGTTTTTCGATTCGGCTTCTGAAAAGTCCCACAAAAGCCAAATGTGTGAGAATCCTTCCAATCCTCTTACAGCATTAGGGTCGCGAAACTGAGGCTCGAAAATGATTTCAGCCGGCAAATCGACCATTCCGCTTTGACGCGGAATACCAAATTTTTCTTTATACAATGTATGTATCTTTGCAATGACGGTTAAATCTTTCATTTTACATCTCCGGAAAAAATATATTACTATTTTACCTTATTAATTATAATATTTCAAGCATAGAAAAAGCCACACCTTTCGGTGTGGCTTAAATGCTTTATCTTACTTAATAACCTTCTTGGAACGGTCTACATAAGATGTGTGGAGAATCTCGTGAGCCTTATGGCTGCCGGGCTTCTCAAAGTACTCACTGTACAAAGCCTTAACAACCGGGCTTTCGTGAGACTTTCTCAAGGTGTTAGCCTCGTCATAGCTATAAAGAGCCTTAGCGCGAAGTGCCTTGATATCAACAGTCTGACGTACAGAGGTCGGCTGAATGGGCTGACCGCCACCGGTTACACAACCGCCGGGGCAGCACATAATCTCGATAAAGTGGTAATTCTTCTCACCGTTTTCAACAGCGCAAAGAACCTTATGAGCTGCATCAAGACCGCTGACAACACAAACGTTAACATCCATACCTGCGACATTCAAGGTAGCTTCCTTGATAGCCTCGGTGCCACGAACTGCAGTGAAATCAACACTGGGCAGTTCCTTACCCTCAAGGGTTTCAACAACGGTACGGAGTGCTGCTTCCATAACACCGCCGGTAGCGCCGAAGATAACTGCGGCGCCGGTAGAATCACCTAACGGAGAATCAAACTTCTCGTCGGGAAGCTTAGCAAACTCAATACGTGCACGCTTAATCATACGTGCAAGCTCACGGGTGGTGATAGTGATATCAACATCAGGGATGCCTGCAGCAGACTGGTCGTTACGTATGATTTCGTACTTCTTAGCAGTACAGGGCATAACCGATACCGAAACAATGTTCTTCGGGTCGATGCCGTTCTTTTCTGCATAGTAGGTCTTAATAACTGCGCCGAACATCTGCTGAGGAGACTTGCAAGAAGACAGGTTCTCAAGCATAGCAGGATGATACATTTCGCAGAAATTAATCCAACCGGGTGAGCAGGAGGTAATCATCGGCAGCTTGCCGCCGTTCTTAACTCTCTCAATAAACTCATTGCCCTCTTCCATAATGGTGAGGTCGGCGCCAACGTTGGTATCAAATACCTTATCGAAGCCCAAACGGCGGAGAGCGGCAACCATTTTGCCCTCAACACCGGTTCCGATTTCATAGCCGAACTCTTCACCCAAGGCGGCACGGACTGCAGGAGCAGTCTGAACAATAACGATCTTATTGGGGTCATCCAATGCCTCGAATACCTTATCGGTATCGTCCTTCTCGGTTAAAGCACCGGTGGGACAAGCAACGATACACTGACCGCAAGATACACAACCGGTTTCGCCCAAGCCCTTTTCAAAGGCACAGGCAACATTTGTATCAATACCGCGGTCGTTAGCACCGATAACGCCAACATGCTGAGCATGACAAGCGGCAACACAACGACGGCAAAGCACGCACTTGTTGTTATCACGAATCATATGGGGAGACGAGGTATCAAGCTCGTAAACCGGCTTGTCACCGTCAAATACGCTCTCGTCTGCAATGCCGTAATCGTTACAGAGCTTCTGGAATTCGCAGTTGCCCGAACGTACGCAAGACAAACATTTTCTATCGTGAGTAGAAAGCAAGAGCTCCAAGGTGGTTTTTCTGGACTCGATAACTGCCTTAGAGTTGGTCTTAACCTCCATACCCTCGGTTACGGGGTATACACAAGCGGCAACAATTCTGAAGCCTCTTCCCTCGTTAACCTCAACAACGCAAATACGGCAGGCGCCGATTTCGTTCATATCCTTCATAAAGCAAAGAGTAGGAATTTCAATGCCTACCTCACGTGCTGCTTCAAGGATAGTAGTACCGGCAGGAACCGAGACATCCATACCGTTAATTTTTAAATTAATCATTTTATCCATTGTATGTATTCTCCTTCCTTAACCTTTGATGATAGCCTTAAACTTACATGTACCCATACAAGCACCGCACTTAACGCACTTATCGGGGTCAATTGCCAAAGCGGGCAGCTTCTTGCCGGGTGCGGTGTAGTCGGTCTTGTAGATTGCATCTGCAGGACAAGCCTTAGCACACATTCCACAGCCAAAGCACTTATCGGCAATGATGCTGTAGGTGAGCAATTCCTTACATACGCCGGCAGGACACTTCTTGTCAACGATGTGAGCAACATACTCATCACGGAAATATCTTAAAGTAGAAAGAACGGGGTTCGGAGCAGTCTGTCCCAAACCGCAAAGAGCGTTCTTCTTAATGTAGTTGCAAAGCTCTTCCATTCTGTCAAGGTCTTCCAAAGTAGCCTTGCCCTTGGTGATGTTATCGAGCATCTCAAGAAGTCTCTTAGTACCGATACGGCAGGGAGTACACTTACCGCAGGACTCATCAACGGTGAACTCTAAGAAGAACTTAGCAATATCAACCATACAGCTGTCCTCATCCATAACGATAAGACCGCCGGAGCCCATCATCGAGCCGATTTCAAGAAGGTTGTCATAGTCAATCGGAATATCCAAGTACTCAGCAGGAATACATCCGCCTGAGGGGCCGCCTGTCTGAGCTGCCTTGAACTTCTTGCCGTTGGGGATACCGCCGCCGATTTCCTCAACAATAGTTCTGAGGGTTGTACCCATAGGAACCTCAACAAGTCCGGTATTCTTGATATTACCGCCCAAGGCGAATACCTTAGTACCCTTGGATTTCTCAGTACCCATAGAAGAGAACCACTCAGCACCATTCAGGATAATCTGAGGAATGTTAGCATAGGTTTCAACGTTATTAAGAACGGTCGGCTTGCCGAAAAGACCCTTAACTGCCGGGAACGGAGGACGGGGACGGGGCTCACCGCGTTTACCCTCGATAGAGGTCATCAAAGCGGTTTCCTCACCGCAAACGAATGCACCTGCACCGAGACGGATTTCCATATCAAAGTCAAAGCCTGTATCGAAAATGTTTTTACCGAGCAGACCGTACTCACGAGCCTGATTGATAGCAATCTGCAAGCGGTTAACGGCAATAGGATACTCAGCACGAACATAAACAAAGCCCTGATTTGCGCCGATAGCATAAGCAGCAATTGCCATAGCCTCGATAAGAGCGTGAGGGTCACCCTCCAAAACGGAACGGTCCATAAATGCACCGGGGTCACCTTCGTCGGCGTTACATGCAACGAACTTCTGATCAGCATCCTTAACAAGGTTGCGAGCCAATTCCCACTTCTTGCCGGTGGGGAAGCCTGCACCGCCGCGTCCGCGGAGTCCCGAAGCCAAAATTGTTTCGATAACCTGGTCAGGTGTCATTTCGGTCAAGGCCTTACCTAAAGCCTGATAACCGTCCATTGCTATGTATTCGTCAATATTTTCAGGATTGATAACGCCGCAGTTACGGAGTGCAACACGGTGCTGTGAACGATAGAAAGCTGTGTCGTTCAAGGAAACATTCTCAACAGTCTCCTCAGAGCCTGTGTCGTTATAAACCAAACGCTCGACCGGACGACCTTT
>JAEIGA010004543.1_pt1 | contig 21448 bp, 11 predicted proteins | sample 9270691 | NCBI WGS metagenome assembly JAEIGA01 (sample SAMN17057246, study PRJNA624740) | gut metagenome | biome: biome; isolation source: fecal sample | host: Bos grunniens | place: China: Xizang | collected 2019 | reverse complement strand
TTCTTCATTCGAACCTTCAAGAAGAATGATGGGCTGGAGTTTTTCTACCTGTTCCGCTGAAAGACCACCCTCAAGGAGTTCCTTATTGACATTCTCCAAACCAATCTTGTCCAACTTGTCAATCGCCACCGTGATGTCCACAATGCGGTCTGCCGCACCGATGATTTCAGCAATACCTGTGAGGAGTTTGCGGTTGTTAATCTTGATGCACACACGGATGCCGAAGCGACTGAACACCTCGTCCACAATCTGCATCAACTCTACCTCGTTAAGAAGAGAGTCAGAACCCACCACGTCAGCGTCACACTGGTAAAACTCGCGGTAGCGTCCCTTCTGCGGACGGTCAGCGCGCCACACGGGTTGAATCTGGTAACGCTTAAAGGGCATTTGAAGTTCCTCACGGTGCTGAACGACATAGCGTGCAAAGGGAACGGTGAGGTCGTAACGCAAACCCTTTTCGCAGAAGCGCGAAGCGAGTTGCGCCGCCGTGCGTTCATCGTAATCAGCCGTGGGTACGGCATTCTTAAAGTCGCCAGAGTTCAAAATCTTGAAGAGCAATTTATCGCCTTCTTCGCCATACTTGCCCATCAAAGTGGAGAGGTTCTCCATCGCAGGAGTCTCAATCTGACGGAATCCGTAGAGGACATACACATCACGGATAGTGTTGAAAATATAGTTGCGCTTCGCCATTTCTACGAAGCCAAAGTCGCGTGTACCTTTAGGTATAGAGGGTTTCTGTGCCATATAGGGGTAATGTTTAGTCAAATTTCTTGCAAAGATAAGCATTATTTTAGAAAGGAGAAAGCAGAAAGCAGAAAGGAGAAAGCAGAAAGGAGAAAGCAGAAAGCAGAAAGACCATGCGGGACTTTATCGCGCCAGCAACTTTCTCCTTTCTCCTTTTTCATTTCTCCTTTTCCCATCCTATTCCTCCAAATAATAAACCACCGAAGTCACTACGCGCACGTTCTTGATATGAGGCGTGTACATATCGCGGTCGGTAATGGAGAAGACGCCCTGATTGGCGGTTTGGATTTTGCCGAGTTTGCTCTCCGAGTCGGCAGCAAACTTTTCGGCGGCCTCACGTGCGTTGCGGGTAGCCTCTTCAATCATCGCGGGTTTGATATCGTTGAGACTTGTAAATTCAAACTGAATACTCGTGCCATAATCTCCCGCAGAAATAGCAATACCGTCCTTGAGCAACTCTCCCACCTGCGTCAACAATTGACGCACTAAATCTACTTGATTCGTCGCTACGGTTATCACGGAAGTCACCATATAACGATCGCCTTCATAAGTAGACACATAGCGCTCCGCATGCTTATCCACGATTTGAAGGTTGGATTCACTAATCTCCTCTTTCTTTATGCCATGCTTCATCAAGAATGTGGCAATACCTTCATTAGCACGCTTCACATCGGCATAAATCGTAGTAAGATTATTACCCGTAGTTTTATACACCACGGGCCAAATTACATGGTCCGCCGCCACTTCACGTTCTGACAAACCGCGCACTTGCACGATGCGGTCTTCCGTTCCTATTTTGTTCAATCCATTACCAATACATACCCCTGCAATGACAAGGGCGATGGCAAGGATAAGCGCCTCAATTCTAAATGCTTTCATCGTAGTAAAATCTTTAAGTTTCTGTTCCTTACAACAAAGGTACGCTTTCCGTTTAGCTCCGGCAAACTTTGAACCTAAAAAAATTCACACCTGCCCATCATAGGACGGCCTCTGCGAATAAAACCCAACGACAACGCTTTGCTTTTATAATAAATGTGTAAATTTGCCGTTTAGATTAGGAGGAATAGAGTACAACTGACAGAGTACAGAGTACAACTAACCTCCGGATGGGTACTACTCACTACCTCATAACCTTAAAACCTTAAAACCTCAAAACATGATTGAATACATCCGCGGAATCATAGACGAACTCACGCCTACCGAAGCCGTTTTAGAGGCAAATGGCGTGGGTTATAAGTTGGCGATTTCGCTCAACACCTACTCCGCACTTCAAGGTAAGAACGAGGCACGACTTTATGCCTACGAGTCTATCCGCGAAGACGCCTACCAACTTTTTGGTTTCGCCACCAAGCGCGAACGCGAAATCTTCGAACTGCTCATCTCCATCTCGGGCGTAGGCGGACAAACGGCGCGCACGATTCTTTCCGCCTACTCCCCCGCCGAACTCGCCAGCATCATCAGCAACGAACAGGCGAATATGCTCAAGAGCGTAAAGGGCATTGGCCCCAAGGCGGCGCAACGCATTATCGTCGAACTCAAGGACAAGATTTCGCTTGATATGACCGTGGGAGGAGAACAGACAACGGTCAACAACCAACGACCTGTAGACAACGAAGTGGTGAAGGAAGCCGTAGCGGCGCTCACCATGCTTGGTTTCTCTCCCGCTCCCACGCAAAAGGTGGTGCTCCAACTCGTCAAAGATACGCCCTCGCTCACGGTAGAGCAGATTATTAAGCAGGCGTTGAAGATGCTGTAATCAGTGAGTAGTTAGGAGATAGTAGTGAGGAATTGCCATGCGGCATAGTCCCTACTACCCGCAAAACGTCTCCCTCCGCCCCTTTCTCATTTTTCATTTCTCCTTTCTCATTTCAAAGAATGCACTTTTCCACCTACATAAAGCGCCTACTCGTTGTATTAGGTTGCATCGTGGCACTGTCGGTTGCGGCAGCGCCTTTTGTGCGTGGTGTGCAGGCAAAGAAGGAGACGGTTGTAAGAGAAGAGGAGGACACGATTCCCCAATCGCGCTATTCGGTAAAGAAGACTTCCGTACAGGACATGGAGGAGGATTCACATGCTGCCGACCTTAAAGACCCTGAGAATTTGAAGACGGATGTGCATTACGACGAAGCGTCGGGCACGTACCGCTACGGAACGAAGTTGGGCGAAGAGTGGTTGGAAGCTCCCTTCTTTATGTCGGGCGAAGAATATGCACGTTGGCAATCTGCCCGTATTTTAAGCAAATTTTATAAGGACAAAAACAAAAAACTTTACGAAGAAAAGGGGCGCGAGAAGTTTGACTTCACCGACATGCAATTTAATCTCGGTCCCTTGGAGAAAATATTTGGTCCTGGTGGCGTACGCATTACCACAAATGGTTCTGCCGAACTGAAGATTGGCGCCAATATGCGCAACGTTGATAATCCCTCGCTTTCGGAAGAGAATCGCAAGGTGTTTGCTTTTGACTTCAACGAAAAGATTAACCTTAATCTTACGGGTAAAGTGGGTGACAAGGTGAACATGGACTTCAACTACAACTCCGATGCCACTTTCACCTTTGACACCCAAAATCTGAAGTTGCGCTACGAGGGTAAGGAGGACGAAATTATCAAACTCATTGAAGCGGGTAACGTCAGCCTCCCCACCAACTCCTCACTCATCCGCGGTGCCACCTCCCTCTTTGGGGTGCGTGCCGATTTGCAGTTTGGTAAGTTGAAACTCCAGACGGTAGTTTCCCAAAAGAAGTCGTCTACCACCTCCGTCAATTCTCAGGGCGGTATGCAACTCACCGACTTTGAAATTGACGTCAACAACTACGACGAGAACCGCCACTTCTTCCTTGCCCACTACTTCCGCGACCGCTATGATGACAACATGCGCAACTTGCCCAACATCATGAGCGGTGTGAAGATCAACCGCATTGAAGTGTGGGTAACCAATAAGTCTGCGGCAACGACCAACACGCGCGACATCGTTGCCTTCACCGACATGGCTGAAGCCGACGTTTACAACCAACAGTTGTGGACACGTAGCGGTTCTACAAACCCCACCAACACGTCAAACACCCTTTATGCGTGGTTGACGACCGACGCTCTCGGTGCGCGTGACGTTACACTCACAACTCCCTTACTCGATGCTGCCGGTTTGGTTGGCGGTGAAGACTATGAAAAGTTGGAGAATGCCAAGTTGCTCTCCTCTTCTGAATACCGCCTTAACGAAGCGCTTGGTTACCTCTCCTTGCGCACGGCGCTCCAACCCGACCAAGTGTTGGCGGTAGCCTTTGAATACACCTACAACGGTCAAATCTATCAGGTCGGCGAATTTGCTACCGACGTACGCGAAACCGACAAGGCGCTCTTTGTCAAGACCCTTAAGAACACTGCCAACACGCCGCAGATGCTCAACTGGGACTTGATGATGAAGAACGTCTATGCCCTCGGTGCTACCTCTGTGAAGCGCGATAAGTTCCGCCTCGATGTCAAGTATTTGAGTGACACCACGGGCGTATACCTCGCCTACCTTCCCGACCCCAGTTTGAAGGACAAGCGTTTGTTACAACTCCTCGGTCTCGACCGTTTGGACAACAACAACCGCAAGAATCCAAATGCCTACTTCGACTTCGTTGAGGGTTACACCATTGACCCCACTTCGGGGCGCATCTTCTTCCCCGTCGTAGAACCCTTCGGCAGCTACCTGCGCCAGGTGATTGGCAACGATGACCTTGCCGATAAGTATGTGTTCCAAGAACTCTACGACTCTACCAAGACCATTGCCAAGCAGATTGCCGAAAAGGATAAGTTCATCCTCGCCGGTAAGTACAGCGCTACGAAGTCGGGCGAAATTTCGCTCGGCGCCTATAATGTGCCCGAAGGTTCGGTAGTCGTTACCGCCAACGGCATGGCGCTTACCGAAGGTGTGGACTACACCGTGGATTATAGTGGCGGTGTCGTGACCATCATCAACCAGAGTTTGCTGGATGCGGGTACGAACATCAACGTGTCGCTCGAAAGCAATACCTACTACGGCATGCAGCGCAAGACGATGTTTGGGGTGAACTTCCAATACGACTTCTCGCGCGACTTCCAGTTTGGCGGTACCTTCCTTCACTTAGGTGAAAAGCCCTTGACAACTAAGGTTCCCATGGGAAGCGAACCCTTGAACAACACCCTCTGGGGCGTCAACTTCGCGTGGAAGAAGGAAAGTCAGTGGCTCACGGACATGCTCGACCGCTTGCCCCTCTTGAGTTGCTCTGCACCCTCATCCATCAATGTCACGGGAGAATACGCCCAACTCATTGCGGGCGCCAACTCCGACGCACAGGGCAATGCCTCCTACATCGACGACTTTGAAGACACCAAGGGCGAGATTGACGTCTCTACGCCCTCAGAATGGATGCTCTCCAGCGTTCCCTCATTCTTCCCCGAAAGCCAATATCTCGACGATGTGCGTTCGGGGTACAACCGTGCGCGCTTAGCGTGGTACTACGTAGACCCGCTCTTTACGCGCCGTTCTTCTTCGCTCACTCCTGGGCACATCAAGGGCGACCTCGCTCAACTCTCCGACCCCGACGTGCGTGAGATTTATCAGTCCGAACTCTTCCCCAACAAGTCTATAAATTATAAGGAGTCGGCAACACTCAACGTGCTCAACCTGGCATTCTATCCCAACGAGCGCGGTCCCTACAACCTCGACCCCAACCTTGACCGCGACGGTCACCTCTCAGCCCCCCGCACCCGTTGGGGTGGCATGATGCGCCGTATCGACAATTCCGACTTCGAAACCGCCAACATCGAGTACATCGAATTCTGGATGATGGACCCCTTCATCAAGGCGCGTGAAAACGGATTGGACTGTTCGGGAGACCTCTACTTCAACCTCGGTGAAGTGTCGGAAGACGTGCTCCACGACGGCAAGAAATTCACCGAAAGCAGTATGCCTACCGACGGTTCTGCAAGTTATATTGAAACCAACTGGGGACGCGTACCTACCGCCAACAGCGTGACCTATGCCTTTAACTCTTCGGGCAATACGCGCCACCTTCAGGACGTGGGTTACAACGGTCTTACCTCTGACGAAGAGCGTGAATGGGGCATCTACCGCGACTACCTCCAGCAGGTGCAACCTCGCGTACGCCCCGAAGTCTACGACTCTATCCTGAAGTCTCCCTCTGGCGACAAGTACCACTACTTCCGTGGTTCGGACTTCGACGCCGTACAGATGAGCATCAAGGACCGCTACAAGTGGATCAATAACCCCAACGGCAACTCTGTGGCTACTGACCAGTCGCCCGAATCTTACAGCACAACGTATAAGACCACTCCCGACGTTGAAGACATCAACCAGGACTACACCCTCAACGAATACGAAAAGTATTTTCAGTATCGTGTGCGCATCGAACCCTCACAGATGCAGGTGGGGCAGAACTATATTGTCGACAAGCGTGTCGCTTCTGTCAAGATGCGCGATGGTGTTACCCGCGAAGTAGCGTGGTACCAGTTCCGCATTCCTCTTTCAGAATACGAAAAGCGCCAGGGCAACATCTCTGACTTCTCCAGCATCCGCTTCATGCGTATGTTCATGACTGGTTTTGAGAACCCCGTTGTGCTCCGCTTCGCAACGCTCAACCTCGTGCGTGGCGACTGGCGTGTGTATGAACAAGCGCTCTATGCCGGCAAGTCTCCCGACGCCAGTGGTACCCTTGCCGTTTCTGCCGTCAACTTTGAGGAAAACAACGAGAAGACTCCCGTCAACTACGTCCTTCCTCCTGGTATTTCCCGCGTCATTGACCCTGGTCAGGAACAGTTGCTTCAAAACAACGAACAATCCTTGGCGATGACCGTTGAAAACCTCGCTACGGGAGATGCCCGTGCAGTGTATAAGAACACCGCCCTCGACCTCCGTCGCTACCGCCACCTTCAGATGTTCACCCATGCCAATGCTCTCGTGGGCGATGAAAGTTTGCAAAACGGCGACGTCAGCCTCTTCGTGCGCCTCGGTTCTGACTATAAGAACAACTTCTACGAATACGAAATTCCCCTTACTGTCACCCCCGCAGGTGTCTATTCTTCCTCTACGCAAGGTCGCGAAGCCGTGTGGCCCGCCGCCAACATGCTCGACATCGATTTAAGCGTGCTCACGAATGCCAAGCGCAACCGCAATCGCGGACGCGCCATGGGACTCACCAGTTATTCCGAACTCTACTCGGAATACGACGCCAACAACCCCAACAATAAGGTGAGCGTCATGGGTAATCCCTCACTCGGCGAAGTGCGCACCGTCATGATTGGTGTGCGCAACAACTCGCGTAGCGTCAAGAGCGTAGAAGTGTGGGCCAACGAACTCCGCCTCCAGCAATACAGCAACGAAGGCGGTTGGGCTGCACGCGGTACCGTCAACCTCCAACTCTCCGACGTTGCCACGGTCAATGCCATGGGACATATCGAGACCGTAGGTTTCGGTGGACTTGAAGAAACCGTTGCGCAGCGCCGTGATGACGACCTCAAGGAATACAGCATCACCACCAATGTGCAACTCGGACGCCTCCTCCCCGAAAAGGTGAAACTCACCGCTCCGCTCTACTACAGTTACAGCAAGCAGGTGACCTCACCCAAGTACAATCCGCTCGACACCGACATGACGATGGACGACGCCCTCGCTGGAGCAACTGCTTCCGAAGCCGACTCCATCCGCAACATCGCCGAGCGCGTGGTTGAAACCACCAACTTCTCCATCTCGGGTTTGCGCTTCAACATCGCGACGAAGAGCACACCCATGCCCTACGACCCCGCCAACTTCTCGTTCTCTTATGCCTACAATTCGAGAAACACTACGGGCGAAACGACTATATGGGAAAAGGACCAGGATTGGAAGTTTAACTTCAACTACAACTACTCGCCCAACTTCAAGCCCTTCGAACCCTTCAAGAGCATCAAGAGTCGCTCTTCGTGGTACAAAATTCTCAAGGAGTTTAGTTTGAATTACATGCCCCAGAATGTCACGTTCAACACCGACATCACTCGTAGCTACTACGAGCAACAAGAGCGCGACATGGAGAACCTCGACAACCACTCGTTGCCCCTCACATGGTCGAGCGACTTCTTCTTCAACCGCAACTTCTCGCTTCGTTGGGACCTCACGAAGAACATTCAGATGAACTTCTCATCTGCTACAAATGCTGAAGTACAACAGCCTTATACGCCCGTCAACAAACATCTTTACCCCGATGAATACACGGCGTGGAAAGACTCTGTTTGGACCAGTCTCAAGCACATGGGTACACCGCTGACGTATCAGCAACAGACGAATGTTACCTTCAACCTGCCCATCAACAAACTCCCCATCTTCGACTGGATTCAGAAGACGAGCGTCACCTACAATGCCACCTACAACTGGACGCGTGGTGCCGACCTCGACGATGGAACTTCTTTGGGCAATACGATTGCCAACTCGCGCAACGTCAACTTCACGAGTGGGTTGAACATGGAAACCCTTTACAACCACTCGAAGTTCTTGAAGGAAGTCAATAAGAAGTTTGCCTCTTCCAGCAAGACCAAGAAGAAAGACACGGGCAACGAGAAAAAATCCTTTGTCAAGGAGTACACGCTCAAGATGGATACCACCTTTACCGTTATCCACAACCAACGCTCCAAGAAGTTGCGCGTAACCGCTCTTCGTCCCGATGGTTCAAAATATCTGGTGAAGTATAAGGTGCTCGACAATAACCGTATTGAAATCCTCACACGCGACACGGCACGCATCAAACTGGTCGTAGCCCCCAAGAAGCGCGCCGAGGAACAACTTTGGTACAAGGTTGCACAACACGGCACACGCTTCCTCATGATGCTCCGCCGCGTTAACGTAAGTTATAAGAACACCTACAACCTCTCCGTCCCAGGGTTCCTACCCAATGTGGGCGATATGTTTGGTCAGCGCACGGGTGGCGGTATGGCGCCGGGCCTTGATTTTGCCTTCGGTCTCGTGGGCGACGACTATATCACCAAGGCAGTAGACCGCGGATGGTTACTCTGCTCTGATAGTATCGTTACTCCCGCAACTTCGAGTCAGACAGAGGACTTCCAGCTGAAGGCAACACTCGAACCTTTCCGCGACTTCAAGATTGACCTCACAGCATCGCGCAACCGTAACAAGTCAAACAGCATCCAATATATGTTCGACGGTATGCCCACGAATGCCTCTGGTTCATTCTCCATGACCACCATCTCTATTGGTTCGGCATTCGAAGGCAGCGGTTCTGCCAACAATGGGTTTAAGAGCGCCACCTTTGACAAGTTTGTCGGACTGCTTGACACCTATCAAGCACGTGCCCAGGCAAAGTACGAGGGTGCCGTTTATCCCGCAGGCACAGCCCTTGCAGGTCAGCCTTATAATCCCGAAAGCGGAGTGGTCGACCGCTACTCTTCAGAAGTGATGATTCCCGCCTTCCTTGAAGCCTATACAGGTAAGAAAGATTTGGGACTCTTCCCCGCCCTTTCAGCCATTCTTCCCAACTGGAACGTCACCTATTCCGGTCTTGGAAAGATTGACTTTATGAAGCGCTACTTCAAGAGTTTCAACATCAACCACGGTTACAAGAGCATCTACAGCATCGGTTCGTACAGTAGCTTCAGCAGCTATTGCGAATACATGGGAGGCATCGGTTTCATTAACGATGTTGCCACGGGCAATCCCGTTCCGTCTTGTCCCTTCGACATCTCTACCGTAAGCATCAACGAAGCATTCTCCCCCTTAATCGGTGTAGACATGACCTTCAACAACAGCATGACGGCAAAGATTGAATACCGCAAGACGCGCGTTGTAAACCTCTCCATGACGGCGCAGCAGATCAACGAAACCAGCTCTAACGACTTCGTCATCGGCTTAGGCTACAAGATTGCCGACATCAACCTCTTTGCTCCCAAGCGCAAGGTGCGCAAGGTTAAGAGCCGCACGACGCAGCGCACGGAAGATGGTGAAACGAAGTCCAGCGGTTCGAAGACCAACGCTAAGGGCTTCGCTCAAAGCCTCAACATCCGTTGTGACTTCTCGCTCCGCAATCAGTCGGCAATCAACCGCGACATCCTCACGATGCGCTCTGAAGCGACTTCCGGCAACAAGGCCCTCCAAATCAGCCTCTCTGCCGACTACGCCTTCTCAAAGTTCATCACCATGACGGCCTACTACGACCGCCAGTTCAACGAACCCCTCCTCACCTCGTCGTCCTACCCCACAACTACCCAGGACTTCGGGATCACGATAAAGTTCAAGTTGACACGATGAGGATAGTGAACAACTGACAGAGTAAAGAGTACAGCTGATAGAGTAAAGATAAAAGAGTAAAGATACCTTGCGGGGTGTTTTCCCTGAAAGGGATTTAATCTACCAGCGAAGGGCAACGCCCTGGACAACTGCCTTGCGGAATGCCAACGTAGAGACGTCATATTATGGCGTCTCCACTGAGAATAGAAACAGAAATTCGCCCGTAGCACCATCAAGTGTTACGGGCGAATTGTTTATGTTTGACTATAAACCTATAGACAAAAAAATGCCCCCGATAAAGGACGAGGGCAACCTAATGTTTTCACAACGGAATAATCCTTATTGTGACTTGCTTCAAATGTGAGACAAAAGTAGACATTATTATTTTGGTATGCAAATTATTATGAATAAATTTGTCGTCAAAGAATAAAATTTAATACTTATGAAAAAAATTTTAGGTTTAGACCTTGGAACCAATAGTATAGGTTGGGCAATTGTAAATGAAGAGACAAACAGTGAAGGTGCCAGTATATTAACAAAAATTGAAGCAGCAGGAAGTCGAATTATTCCTATGGATGCTGCGATATTAGGAGACTTTAATCTCGGTAATTCCATTTCACAAACTGCAGAAAGAACAAGATTACGTGGGGCTCGCCGATTGCTTGAAAAAAGTCTATTAAGAAGGGAACGCCTAAATAGAGTTCTTAACATTTTAGGTTTTTTACCTACACACTACGCTAATGACCTTAATCGTTCTGGTCAAATTAAGGAAGGTAAAGAACCCAAATTAGCTTGGCGCAAAGACGAACAAGATAAATACAAGTTCCTTTTTGTAGACTCCTTCAACGAAATGTTAGAGGAGTTTAGGACTTCGCAACCTGAGTTAGCTAACAAAAAAGTGCCCTACGATTGGACTATTTATTATCTACGAAAGAAGGCACTTACAACGAAAATAAGCAAAGAGGAACTTTCCTGGGTGCTTCATCATTTTAATCAAAAACGTGGTTACTATCAACTTCGTGAAGAAGAGCAACAAACTGCAAGTAATAAAAAAGTTGAATACCTTGCTCTCAGAGTTATTTCTGTAGAAGATTCTGGACAAAAACGTGGCAAGGATACATGGTATAATATTCATCTGGAAAATGGTTGGGTATATCGTAGAACCAGCAATATACCACTTGATTGGGCAGGAAAAACAAAAGAGTTTATAGTTACCACAGATATCAATGAAGATGGTTCTCCTAAATTGGATAAGGAAGGAGAAATCAGACGTTCATTCCGTGCACCAAAAGAGGATGACTGGACGCTCATTAAAGAAAGGACACAAACAGAAATTCATCATTCGGGTAAAACGGTTGGTGAATACATCTACGATTATATCCTAGGTAACCCTAAGCAGAAAGTTCGGGGCAAATTAGTACGTACTATTGAACGAAAATTTTACAAGGAAGAATTAACACGCATTTTAGATAAGCAATCGGAATTTCATCCTGAATTAAGAGACTCTTGTCTTTACAACACGTGCATAGAGAATCTTTATATATCAAATGAAGCATATCGTCATAGCATTTCTAATCGTGATTTCACATACCTCTTCATTGACAATATCATTTTTTATCAACGTCCGCTAAAAACAAAAAAACACCTTATAGCAAATTGTCCCTATGAGGAACATGAAGGAATAGATAAGAATACTAAAATTTATAGGACTTATGGTGTGAAATGCATAGCTAAATCACATCCTTTATTTCAGGAGTTCCGTCTATGGCAATTTATAAGTAACCTACGTATTTATAAGAAAGGTGGCGTGAATGATGAAGATTTAACCGACAAATTCTTAACGAAGGAAGAAGACTTTGTTGATTTGTTTGATTGGCTAAATACGAAAAAGACTATCAATCAAAAGTCATTATTATCTTATCCTAAATTTAACCTTAAAAAAGATTCTACAAACTATCGTTGGAACTACGTTGAGGATAAAGACTATCCAGGAAACGAAACTCGTGCACAACTACTAACTTACTTAAACAAAGCGAATGTAAAACCAGAGTTCTTAACTAAAAAAATAGAAGAGGAACTTTGGCATTTGCTCTATTCCATTGAAGACAAACTAGAATTAACAAAAGCACTTAATAAGTTTGTCCAAAAACATTCTTTAGGTAACGAATTCCAAGAAGTATTTCAAAAATTCCCACCCTTCAAAAAAGAATATGGTTCATACTCTGCAAAAGCAATCAATAAATTGCTTCCGCTTATGAGAATGGGTGAATATTGGTCTGCAGAGCAAATAGACTCCAATACTATTGAACGAATCGAAAAGATTCTCACTGGAGAATATGACGAAAAAATAAAAGACAGAGTTAGAGAAAAGACTATCAAACTTACAGACATTTCATGCTTCAAAGGGCTACCACTTTGGTTGGCTTGCTACATAGTTTATAATCGTCACTCTGAAGTTAAGGATATAACAAAGTGGAAAACGCCGACTGATATTGACAACTTTTTAACTGCATTCAAGCAACACTCTCTGCATAATCCTATTGTAGAACAAGTTGTTACAGAGACTCTACGCACTGTTAGAGACATCTGGAAGCAATCAGGATGCATTGACGAAATTCATATAGAATTGGGGAGGGAGATGAAAAACCCTGCAGAGAAACGACGCGTAATAACCCAACAAATCACAGAGAATGAGAATACCAATCTTCGTATTAAGACTCTATTAATGGAGTTTGTCAATCCCGAATTTAAAATCGAGAACGTACGTCCATTTTCACCAAGTCAGCAGGATATTTTACGCATTTACGAAGAGGGTGTTCTAAATAGTGTGAATGAGATTCCTGAAGAGATAAACAGTGTAATCAAGAAATTCAAAGAGACTGATGCCAATAAACGTCCATCAAGAAGCGAAGTCCTTCGCTACAAACTATGGCTTGAACAAAAATATCGTTCACCCTATACAGGACAAGTCATACCGCTGGGAAAACTATTTACAGAAGCATATGAAATAGAACATGTCATTCCTCAATCGCTCTATTTCGATGACTCACTCTCAAACAAGGTTATTTGTGAGGCAGAAGTGAATAAACTCAAAGGCGCTCGCCTTGCCTACCAATTCATAAAGGATTGTACAGGACAAAAGGTTGAACTTGCATTTGGTAAGGTCGTTACTCTATTCACTGAAGAACAATACAACGAATTCGTTAAAGAGAACTATAGTCGCAACCGCACAAAAATGCGTAAACTCATGATGGAAGAAATTTCTGACGAGTTTGTTGCACGCCAACTCAACGATAGTCGCTATATCAGCAAACTCATCAAGGGATTGCTGTCTAACATCGTACGTAAAGAGGGTGAGGAAGAGGCTACATCTAAAAACGTAATTGTATGTACTGGTGGGGTTACAGATAGACTCAAAAAAGACTGGGGAGTCAACGACGTTTGGAACAAGATTATTCTTCCCCGTTTTGTGCGTCTTAATGAAATTACTGATACCAATCAATTCACAACTCACACGACAAATGGACACTTAGTTCCCTCTATGCCACTTGAACTTCAAAAGGGATTTAACAAGAAACGTATTGACCACCGACACCATGCAATGGACGCTATCGTTATTGCCTGTGCATCAAGAAATATTGTCAATTACCTAAACAATGAGTCTGCTAGTGGTAAGGCGGCTATATCTCGTCGCGACTTGCAAGTATTGTTGTGCGACAAAGTTAAAAACCAAGTACAGGGTAATTACCAATGGATTATACGAAAGCCATGGAATACGTTCACACAAGATGTTCATCAAACCTTGGATGGTATCATAGTAAGTTTCAAGCAGAATTTACGTATAATTAATAAGGCTTCAAATAATTACACTATCTTAAAGAACGGTAAAAAGACTTTAGAAAAGCAAGAAGGAACTAATTGGGCAATCCGCAAGTCAATGCATAAGGACACAGTTTATGGCGAGGTCAATCTTCGTAAAATCAAGACTGTATCTTTAAATGACGCTATTAAGAATCCGTCTCGCATTGTAGATAAAGAATTCAAGAGAGAGCTCCTCGGACAACTTTTATTTGGTAAAAATGTAAAACAAATAAAAAGTTATTTTGAAACCAATAAAGATGTTTGGAAGGACATTAATCTATCTAAGATTTCGGTTTACTATTTTACTAAAGAGACCAAAGAACGTTTCTTTGCGACTCGCAAGCCTCTTGATACAAGCTTCAATAAAAAGAAAATTGAAGAAAGCATAACTGATACGGGCATTAAAAAAATCCTTTTGCGTCATCTTGAACTCAACAATAATAATCCTGAAATAGCCTTCTCCCCTGATGGAATTGATGAAATGAACAAGAATATCGTTGCACTCAACGATGGCAAATTCCATCAACCCATTATTAAAGTCCGTCAATACGAAAAAGCGGACAAATTTGCAGTTGGAGAAAAGGGCAATAAATCCACTAAGTTTGTAGAAGCAGCAAAGGGAACAAACCTTTACTTTGCGATTTATGAAACCAATACAGAGAATGAAAAAACTGGTGAGGTTAATAGAAAACGAACGTTTGCAACTATCCCTCTAAATGTGGTCATTGCAAGACTCAAACAAGGATTGCCTCCTGCGCCCGAAGATGAACATGGTAATAGTCCTAAATTCATACTTTCACCAAATGACTTGGTATTTATACCTCAAAGAGACCACACTATTCAAGAAAAGTTCGATTGCAGTCGAATATACAAATTCGTAAGTTGTACAGGTAATGAAGCACACTTTGTACCATACTCCATTGCGACTCCAATTATTAACACAATAGAATTGGGAAGCAATAACAAAGCTCAAAGAGCATGGACTAACGAAATGATAAAAGAAATTTGCCTTCCAATTAAAGTAGATAGATTAGGCAATATAATAAAAGTGGGATATTGATATGGATTTTATTGACAAAGGAAATATCATTCTTTATCAAACTGCAGATGGAGAAGGAAAGATTGAAGTAACACTAGCAAACGACACCGTGTGGTTGAGCGCAGAGCAAATGGCAGACTTGTTTCAACGAAACAAATCAACCATTTCTCGTCACATTAAGAATATATTAGATAGTCAAGAACTGCAAGAGGAATCAACTGTTGCATTTTTTGCAACAGTTCAAGAAGAAGGAGCAAGAATAGTTAAGAGAGAGATAGCCTACTATAACCTTGATATGATTATAAGTGTGGGATATCGTGTAAACTCTCACCGTGGAGTGCAATTCCGAATTTGGGCAACTCAAATCCTTCGAGAATACCTAACAAAGGGATTCGCACTAAATGATGATTTACTTAAAAATGCTGGTGGGGGAAACTACTTTGACGAACTTCTTTCACGCATCCGTGACATCCGTTCGTCTGAGAAAATCTTCTACCGAAAAATTCTTGAAATCTATGCCCTCAGCATAGATTACGATCCACGCACAGAAGTTACCCAACAGTTTTTCGCAACGGTGCAAAACAAAATGCACTATTCGGTGCATGGCAAAACTGCTGCAGAAGTGATTTACCATCGTGCTGATGCCGAAAAGGATTTCATGGGACTCACATCATGGACGGGGGCACTTCCGAAAAAAAGTGATGCAGAATTCGCAAAGAATTACCTTACTGATGAGGAACTTGACACCCTAAACCGCATAGTCAATCTATTTCTTGACTTTGCTGAACTTCAGGCAAAATCACACACTCCCATGTACATGAAAGATTGGATTAAGAAGTTAGACGACTTTTTAAAACTCTCTGGTAAGGAATTGCTGACACATGCAGGAACAATATCTTCAGAAATTGCAAAACTCAAAGCTAATACTGAATTTCAGAAATTTAAAGAAAGATCACTTGAGCGTCTATCTCCCGTAGAGATTCATTTTATTGAGCAATTTGAAACTGAGAGAAAGCGTCTGAAGCATAAATAGTTATAAGATTGTTTCTTATGATAAAGAAAACACTTTATTTTGGCAATCCCGCTTATTTATCCTTACGCAATGAGCAATTAGTCATCAAGATTCCAGAAGTGGAGAGTAACTCCGAACTTGCAGAAAGCATAAAAAAAGGAGCAGTTGTAACAAAACCCATTGAGGATATCGGTGTGGTAGTGTTAGACAATAAACGCATTACGATTACCACTGGTGCCATAGAGGCATTGCTTGCTAATAATGCAGCATTCATTTCTTGCGATGACAAAGGACTGCCCGTAGGTTTAATGCTCCCCCTTTGTGGAAACACCACTCAAAGCGAACGCTTCCGCCATCAAATTGAAGCATCTTTACCCCTCAAGAAACAATTGTGGCAACAAACCATACAATGTAAAATCAACAATCAAGCAACAGTGTTGCAAGCATGTCGAGGCACACGAGTGGATTGTATGCGCGTATGGGCAAAAGACGTCCGAAGTGGGGATTCTGACAATTTGGAAGGACGCGCGGCCGCCTATTATTGGAAACACCTCTTTGGAGCACACATAGAAGGGTTTATTCGCGACCGTGAAGGCGTACCTCCCAACAATCTGCTCAACTACGGATATGCTATCCTGCGTGCCATTATTGCGCGCGCATTAGTATCCAGTGGATTGCTTCCCACGTTAGGCATTCACCATCATAACCGCTACAATGCCTACTGCCTTGCAGACGACATAATGGAACCTTACCGGTCTTATGTAGATGAACATATCTTCAAGTTAATTAAACGCCGTGGACTTCCTGATGAATTAACACATGAGTGGAAAGTCGAACTTCTTGCAATTCCTACGCTCGAAGTAAATATAGGAGGCAAACGCAGTCCACTGATGGTTGCAGCTACGCAAACTACCGCTTCCTTGTACAAATGCTTTAGCGGAGAACTTCGTAAAGTGGTTTATCCCGAAAAATAAAACACTGAAATTTATGGACCGATTTAGCGAATACCGTATTATGTGGGTGCTTGTATTCTTTGACCTTCCAACAGAAACAAAACGAGACCGTAAAGCTGCAGCAGACTTCTGAAAAAATATTCAGCGTGACGGTTTCAATATGTTTCAGTTCTCCATTTATGTTCGTCATTGCTCTAGCAGTGAAAATGCTGCGGTTCATGTAAAACGTGTAAAGTCCTTAATGCCAGAGTATGGTAAGATTGGGATATTAACCATAACAGATAAACAATTCGCTAATATTGAACTTTTTTGCGGTCGTAAACCCATCCAAAAACTTGAGGATGGACAAGGCATCCAGTTAGAATTTGATTTAGAGATGTTTTAGAATTGTTTGCTCTAATCTGCCCAGTGTATTAGTTAAAAACTTAAATAGGATGGCACTTTTTCGAAGAGCCATCCTATTTTTAGGTAAAACCATGTTAGTTTTTTGTTTCCTAAATGCATTCGCAATAACCAGTATTTCAGCATATTATTAAAATTGTACTGGTTTTGCCTATGCAAAAGTAATAATTTGAAAGCAAGTCACAACCGGAGCAGGGGGAACTTCCTCCGGCGTAAACTGGTTTTGCCTATGCAAAAGTAATAATTTGAAAGCAAGTCACAACTAAATCTATCACTTTTATTCATAGTTGTCTACTGGTTTTGCCTATGCAAAAGTAATAATTTGAAAGCAAGTCACAACCATATTGGACACTTTCCGCCGAGTTAGAAACTGGTTTTGCCTATGCAAAAGTAATAATTTGAAAGCAAGTCACAACTGGGTCGCCGTAGGCAATCAGGAACTTGAAACTGGTTTTGCCTATGCAAAAGTAATAATTTGAAAGCAAGTCACAACCCTTCAATTCATCGTATATGGCTGGCGCGTACTGGTTTTGCCTATGCAAAAGTAATAATTTGAAAGCAAGTCACAACCTTGAAGCAGTTGGGTGACATTGCTGGTGGACTGGTTTTGCCTATGCAAAAGTAATAATTTGAAAGCAAGTCACAACTAGTTACAAAACAAAAACGTAATTTTGTAAACTGGTTTTGCCTATGCAAAAGTAATAATTTGAAAGCAAGTCACAACTGCTCATCAGTCCTGCAAGAAGACCCGTGTACTGGTTTTGCCTATGCAAAAGTAATAATTTGAAAGCAAGTCACAACTCAAGGTCAGAAAGGCATTCACTGTGTATCACTGGTTTTGCCTATGCAAAAGTAATAATTTGAAAGCAAGTCACAACTATGCATAGGAGGGAAATATATTAAATGTAGGTGTTTCTACCTATGCAAAAATACTAATTTGAAAGCAATTCACAACTGTGTCAAATAAATCTAGAATTATTATAGTAAAACATGGCGACGAACTATATATATACAAAAAAACACGGAAATAACTTCCGTGCAGTAGTCCCAGCCAGGCACTAAGCTTTGACTAGATCCACAGCAAAATTACACCCATAATCCCAAACAAACAAATTTTCCATGAAAAAATAATCAACTTCCTTAAAGAATCCAACAGATGGCTCCATCTGATAGGCGGAGCGCTCGCAGCTCTCGCCGTTGCATTCCTCTCGCTGATGATCCTCGTTGCCTTTAGCGCAATCATCGCGGTGTTTCTACCTATGCAAAAATACTAATTTGAAAGCAAGTCACAAAATCAATCGTGTGTATTTGACACCACAAACGGTTTGTTTGCTCTATTTCACCCTTCTCACATTGTAACAAATTCTTACCTAATTTGGATTTTTCAGGGACTGGGGGCTGATTTAGGGGACTTGCATTTCGGTCGAAAATGTATTATCTTTGTATTACGGAAAAGGAGGTCTTCCCCAAGTGGGGTTGACCTCCTTTTTAAGTACCTGATAATCAAGGGGTATTTTTTGAGACATTTCTAAAAAAAGGTGTATTTTAGGCGAAATTACTCGGCACATACGAAAAATTAGGTGCCGAGTCGAGGAAAAAAGGTGCCGAATAGTTTTTTGTAGGTCCAACGATATGTTAATTATTCTTAAATTATCTTAACGACCACTTCCTGAATTTGCGAAAAATAGTGACAAAATGGATGCGTGAGGTTTTGATTTTTGGGATGAGGTTGCTGGGTCACGAAAAATTCTTAATTCTCGGCAGAACTTTGTTTTTGACAGGAAGAACATATTTTAATTTTCAGACAGAACTCACGGAACTCACAGATTTTTTGGGACAGAAGAACATATTTTTGTTTCTCACGCAAAGGCGCAAAGGGCGCGAAGTTTTTGGAACCACTAATGGACTTTTTTTGTTTCACGCAGACGGCGCAGACTTTCGCGGAATTTGAACAACACGAATTTCTGTGGGACGATAATTTTGACAAAAGAACATAATGCTCCGCGTACTTGCTTGGAATTTTTCACACGGAATACACAGAACCATGCGGAGTGGATTGTTTCACGCAGACGACGCGGACTTTCGCAGAAGTCGTGCGAAGCAAATTCTGTGGAGTTCTGTGAGTTCTGTGTGGGACGATAATTCTGACAGAAGAACATAAGAACATATTTTTATTCTCACGCAAAGACGCAAAGGGCACGAAGTATTTGGAACCACTAATGGACACTCATTTACAACCGAAGGTTGCGATAGTCAATGCATGGTAATAAACTTAATTATCAGGAGGTATAATTTTTATCTATTTATCCATAGATGCGGTCTGTTTGCGGGGATGGAAAGATGGATGTAATTTTGCAAGTGAAAAGGAGAGAGAACAGAGTACAGAGTACAGAGTACAACTACCATCCGGATTGTTGTTAGTTTTTAACTTCGCTCCTCAAATCGTTAACCTCAGAACCTCATAACCTTATAACCTTATAACCTCTTAAACTAAAACTCCTATGGCAACAATACATCTCAACCTTGAAGTCTTTAAGCGCCGTGTGGCAAATCCTGAAACGATGATGCAGGATTGGAAATTCTTGGGCAGTCGCCCTGCTGTGATTGACTTTTACGCTACGTGGTGCGGTCCCTGCAAAATGCTCTCGCCCATTATTGACGAGGTGGCGAAGCAATACGAGGGGCGCGTGGACGTTTACAAAGTGAACGTGGATGAAGAACCTGAACTGGCAGATGCGTTCAACATCCGCTCTATCCCTACTCTCTATTTTATTCCCATGAATGGTAAACCGAAGATGACCGTGGGCGGAATGTCGAAGGCGGAGTTGGTGAAGCTGATAACTGCTATGTTGTAGCAATAATCGTTTAAATGAGAAAGGAAATAATATAGGTGTTGTCCACGAAACTCGTTTGTTTTATTTCGAGCCACGAATGAACACGAATTTTCACTAATATCCATCCGGTCTTAAATACTCCGCAAGGCATTAGTGAAAATTAGTGCCCATTAGTGGCTACAATAATAAGAGCACAACATCTTAGGTGTAAGGATTATTTGTGGACATCTGCTATATTATTACCATGAGAAAAGGAGAACCGTGTGTGGTTCTCCTTTTCTCATTTTATAGTTCAACCGCAAATTTCACGGGCAAAGTCCTTCAGAACATCAGAACTTCAATTCAAACTTACTTTGTCAACTTCACTGCGGGGTCGGCAAATTCTTCCTGAAGTTTTACAAGGCGCTTCTTGAGGCGCTTGGTAATTTTCTCGGTGCCGGGTTGTCCGTAGATATTATGAAGCTGCTGGGGATCGTTTTGAAGGTCGTAGAGTTCCCACACGTCGATGTCTTCATAGAAGTGGATGAGCGTGTAGCGGTCAGTGCGTACACCGTAGTGGCGCTTCACGGCATGCTCTGCAGGGAATTCGTGGAAGTGATAGTAAAGCGCATCGCGCCAGTTCTTGGGTTGCTCACCACGAAGGAGGGGAAGCATGCTCACACCGTGCATATCCTCGGGAACGGGAATGCCACAGAGGTCAAGGAAGGTGGGGGCGTAGTCAATGTTCTGCACCATCTGGGGGATGTCGCCGCGTGCGGAGAGTCCGTCGGGGAGGCGCATCACGAGGGGCGTGCGGAAGGATTCTTCGTACATGAAGCGCTTGTCAAACCATCCGTGCTCGCCCATGTAGAAACCTTGGTCGGAGGTGTAAACGACGAGGGTGTTTTCAAGGAGTCCGGCATTGCGGAGGTAGTCGAGCGTGCGACCTACGTTGTCGTCCAAGGTCTTGAGCACCTTGGCGTAATCACGCATGTAGCGCTGGTACTTGTACTCCGTAAGTGCCTTGCCCGAAAGTTTACGCGCACGAAAGTCGATGGCGATAGAATCATAGAACTGGTCGTAGATGGCACGTTCGCGCGAATCGAGGCGACCAATCATCGAGAGGTAGTTGGGCGTGAGGCGCGTGGTCACATTGGCATCCATTACCTTGACGTCGTAGGCAAGGTCCATATCGTGGTTGCTGGCAATGCTCATTTCCTGTGCCTTGGCAGCGGGGCGACCTTCATAGTCGTCGTAGAAAGTTTCAGGGATGGGGAATTCCTTGTCTTCGTAGAGGCTGAGGTACTTGAGTTCGGGAAGCCAGTTGCGGTGGCATGCCTTGTGGTGGATGAAGAGGAGGAAGGGGCGATTC
>JAEIGA010004542.1_pt1 | contig 21448 bp, 8 predicted proteins | sample 9270691 | NCBI WGS metagenome assembly JAEIGA01 (sample SAMN17057246, study PRJNA624740) | gut metagenome | biome: biome; isolation source: fecal sample | host: Bos grunniens | place: China: Xizang | collected 2019 | reverse complement strand
GACCCAACAGATATGATTGTTATGGCAACTTTCTCGGATTATAGCGAAGAAATGGTGCAAAATAGTGCTCTTGACTTATCCGATGGTGATTCTTTGAGGGCTGACCAAGAAGATGTCATTATAAGATATACTGTTGGTGATATTACGAGAACAACTTCTACGGATGTATATGTGGATATTGGTTCTTTGTCTCATATTACGATTGAACAGGAACCTAATAAGTTAGAGTATGACCCTGGCGAAGATTTTGACCCAACTGGAATGGTTGTTCTTGCTCATTACTCAACTGGAAAATCAAGAGTATTGGACAGAACAGAATACGAATTGGTTGGTGCTGAAAATCTACAAAGTGGTCAAACAAGTGTAACAGTGAGATATACAGAAGATGGAATTCCGGTTGATGAAGAACAATATATCACAGTTAGACCAAAAATGTTGATTGATATTGAGATTCTAAAGAATCCTAATAAGGTTAACTATTTCCCTGGTCAGAACTTTAGTCCTGCCGGAATGACGGTAATGGCTATTTACTCCGACGATTCTAAAAAAGCAGTAACAGATAGTTGTACTATCCTTGACGGAACAAGTCTTCCATTAGGAAAGAAAACGGTTACCGTATCTTATACGGAAGTGGTTGGAGATAATCCAATAACTATTATGAAAACAATAGATATTATTGTTGCCGATGCTACCGTAAACAATATTTCTGCTATCTATATGGGTGGAAAAATCAAGAATGGCGAAGCATTTTCTCCTTCGGATGTTATGATAACCATTAATTATACCAATGGTGAAAAACAAACGGTGGATGGAAACTATGACGGTATTTCATTCTCTACACTGATTGTAAAAACAGTGAATAATACTGTTACGGTTTCTTATCGTGGACATACTTGTGTAATTAAGATTCCTGTTTTAAATGATGAAAATAATGAAAATCAATCTATTACAGAAATTGTTTCAAAGTCTAACTGGAAAGAATTCTTTACGGTTAAGAAAACAAGAGCAGTAGAAGATTATTATTATTCAAGTGGATATAAGATTCCATATATTAGAAAAGGAATTCAGACACAAAAACCACTTACAATGGATATACAATTCAAGTTGTATGCAATTGAAATGGGCGGCTGGACGACTTGGTATAATTCCGGAGAGATTGTATCAACTGGTAACGCACCGGCGACTGGCATCAAGGTTGGATTATTGAATGCACCGGATGTTACATTGAGTGCCACTATCAACGGAAAGAAATATAATAATGTTGATTCTTCACAGGAATTCTTAAACCCGCAGACAGTTTCGTTTGAATTGAATGGAAGTGATTACTTTAAACTTCAATATAAAGCAAGTTATAATGGTAAATCAACTGGATGGGTTGACGAAGGAACTGTGATTGGTATTCCAGATATTTCAATCGATGGTATTTCATTCAGAATCGTAAAAAAGAAATAAAAAAGAGACAGCGTTTTAAAGACGCTGTCTTTTGTTTTTCTTAAAAATCTGTCATACTATAATTGAAATGCGTAAAGTTTTGTTTTCGCTGTAATCTTACATAATATAAATATATGATTTTAGGAGGAATAGATATGAAAAATAAAAAAATAGTATTTGGAATAATCGGATTCGTAGCGGTTGTTGTGATTGCTGTGGTCTTGGGATTATTTTTACATAAAAATAAAAAGGAAGTAACTGCAGAAAATTTTAAAGTAGAACAGGGTAATGGTGTATTCTATTTAAATGGTGGTTATATGATTCTAAAAACGAGGGATTCATGTACATATCATGGCGGAGACTCTGCGTATTCATATGACGCATATACATATATATATAATGAAACAACAAAAGCGTTGTATATATTCGTGGCTGGAAATGTAGAAGATATGAAATACGGAACAAACGAAAAAGAATTGTTGTTGAAATTAGAAGAAGAATACGGAATCAAACCTGTTGTAAAAGAAAGTTTTAAATCTAAATCTGGAACATGGAAAAATGTTGTAATGAAAGATTTTGTAGATTTTAAAGGAGATATCTGCGATGTTGATTCTTACTATCAATTTAAAGATGATATGATTTATATGGTTTTGATTTATTCTGATAAAGAATCGGAAAACGAAACACATATTTTAAATCAACTTAAACTAATGAAAAAGGCTATTGTTAAATATAAAAACGAAAGTCCTGTGACAATAGAAAAAGATGGAACGGGTAGTTTTGAAAAAACAATGGAAGACACAGAATATAAAATGTATTTTCCGGAAGATTTGGTTAAAAACGCTCATTTTGTAGAAAATGAACAATATGTTGAATTTACAACAGAAGAGGGGTCTATCATTACCTGTAGGGGTACTAAAAACAAGGAGAAAATCAAAGGGTATTACAAAGAAGATTTTAAGGTTGAAAACGAAGAGTCCATAGAATACGGGTCGTTTAAAAACAACAAAGAACAATTTGTAGAATATGAGTATTGTGTAAGAAAAATGTATGAAAATTCCTATAATTATCTTGCTAGAGTTCAAATTACTAATGGAGGAGACTATTATATCTTGGACATAAATTCTGTTAGTCCTATAGAAGATATGCAAACTTATTTGGAGGATTATTATATAGAATTAACAACAAAAAATTAAAAAAAAAGGAAGGAGGAGTTTGCAATGAAAAGATTAATGAAGAAAATAGGGAAAATATTATTATTGGTTTCGATATGTTTTATATCTTTGTTGTTTTCCAAAAAATTAACAGCAAATGCATATAAATATCAACTGTCAAACCACTACATTACATATAATGGTTGGGGAACCATAACAACTGAATGGTATGACTCAGACACTACTAAAAATAACTCCTATCAGAGGGAATGTTATTGGTATAGACCGGATGGTACACATCATAAAACAAGTACAGATACAGGATTACTAACAGTAAGTCCTAAAAAAACAACATATTCAATAACGGATGCGTATTCTTACTCAGAAGGTAATTGGTCTACGAAATTCCGCTGTAAATCTGAATACGGTTATTGGAGTACTCACTCTGCTAATGGCGGAGTCTATATTTTGATGAACATATGGATATCGCATCCATCGATAGGTACGCCAGCCGCACCATCTAGTTATTATACATGGGGAGATGCTGGGTGTTGGTCAAAATTCTCTACATCCTGTACGGGTAGAGGAACGCTGAGTTATCAGTGGCAATATTACAACCCAAATTCAAGTGCGTGGCAGAACATAGTTGATACAGATTTTAATAAAAGCACAGGGATAAATTCTACTAATTTAAATCTGGGAACTGGAACAGGAGGATATCCGCTTTCTTTGAATGGATATCAGGTAAGATGCGTTGTTACAGCAACATATAAGAATGCAAAAACATGCCAATTTTATAATAATGCATATGTAAAGGATACATCTAGTTGGAACACAACTTGTTCATCTACATCTAATGGAGCATATACATATGCTTATGCAGTCCCTTCAATATCGTTAACAACGACCAATCCTACTGGTACTTCTGTAGATGTTGTTGGAATTCTTTCTAGCACTGACGGTGTCTCAAAGGTTGCATTCCATACTTGGACTCTAAGTGCAGAACAAGATGATGCCGTATGGAATGATGCCTCGTTGTCGGGTAATACGGCTACATATAATGTTAAGGCTTCTGAACACAACAATGAGACGGGTATGTATAGGACACAAGTATATGCCTATACTTCTTCTAACGAAAAGGCGTATGTAGGAAATGGTTCTATAGATTATAGTTTAGGTCATACATTCACTCTGGACCCGGATTATCCAGAAGATTATGAAATCGTTCTTTTGGAAGGTGCAGAAAGGGCTGGTGAAAATGCTATATTCAGCATTAAATTTGAAGAATTAAATTCTCCTAATGGTTTAACTTACGAATGGCATTCGTATGATATTAACACAGATGAGGATGTTGTTCTTTCTGGTCAGAACGACCCCGTAACCTTTGGTTATACGGGTGGTGTTCAGGAATATGAAGTTCCTTACACGGGATATTATATGCTTGAAACTTGGGGTGCTCAAGGTTCGACAGTGCACGACGGAATTCCTGGAAAAGGCGGTTATTCCGGTGGTGTGGTTTGGCTAGAAGAAGGTACTGTTATTTATATTGTCGTAGGAGGAACAAGCGGATATAATGGTGGTGGTACGGGTGTTACCGGTGGAGGAGCAACGCATATTTCAACTACCGATAGAGGTGTTTTGTCCTACTTTGAAAATTATAAGGATGAGGTTTTAATAGTAGCCGGTGGCGGTGGAGGAGCCGAGAGAACTGCGGGTGGTCATGGTGGCGGTCTTGTTGGTGGTTCTGGAAGTGATTATTCTGGTGCTACAAGCACTGCACAAGGTGGTTCTCAAACATCTGGTGGTTCTCATGGTATTAATAATAACGGTACATTTACTGGTTCATCTGGTTCTTTTGGACAAGGTGGCTCTGGCGCAGGCTCGGATAGTGGTGGTGCCGGAGGCGGAGGCTGGTATGGCGGCGGTGGTGTTAACTATGCCGGCGGTGGTGGCGGTGGTTCTGGATATATTGATGGTCTCGAAAAAGGTGTGACTCAGAATGGTCTTAGAGATGGAAATGGACAGGCCAAAATCACATATATAAGTTATACAGTAGATGCCGAAAATATCAATGCGGAAAAAAATGGTTTGGAATTTTACTGTGTTGTTGGACAGGGCGAAAATTTCGAAACTTCAAACTATGCAACGCTAATTGTAAATGAAACACCGCTGTTTGATGAATTGTATCCAGAAGATGCTATTACAAAAGTAATGTTAGGTGATGAAACAGCATCAGATGATGTTTTATTTCATTTAAATGTATTAAATATGGGGAACCCGCCTGGTGCTACATATAAGTGGTATAAAGCGGATGCTCCGGATGCGCTAGGAGAATTATTAACTGGTCAAAATGATATAAAAACCTTTAATTATACTGGCGGAATGCAAGAATATATTGCTCCTTATACTGGCTATTATCAATTAGAAGTATGGGGTGCACAAGGTGGAAGTTCGATGCAAAACGGAGTTGTATATAAGGACTCTGGATTGGGTGGAAAAGGTGGTTATTCTGCCGGAATTGTATGGCTTGAAGAAGGAGAAACGATTTATATCTGTGTCGGAGGTAAAGGTTCTGATGGATTGTTAGAACAAGATGCACCTGGAGGATACAATGGTGGCGGCTCTGGCAGTTGGGACGGAGGAGACAACGAAACCTCGGGAGGCGGTGGCGGTGCTACGCACGTTGCTAAATCTACGGGAGTGTTATCCATGTTATCTTCACGAAGAGAAGATGTGTTAATTGTTGCCGGTGGTGGTGGTGGTGCCTCATGGACCTACCCTTCTGGAGTTGGTGGGGGTCTTATTGGCGGTTATACGAGTACGACATCTCAGTTGTACGCAGACCAGAATTCTGGATATGGCTTCGGATGTGGACAAGACGGAACTGGAACACAGGCTGAAAACTTCTATGACGGTGTTGCCGGTGGTGGCGGTGGATGGTACGGCGGTTATGCAAGTACTACACCTAAGTGTACAAGTGGAACAGGTGGCTCTGGTTATGTCGGTGGTGTAAAAGTGGGGAGCACTGAAAGTGGTGTTAATTCTGGAAACGGAAAGGCTACTATTACATATATTAGTTATTATATCCCTGCTTCGGAAATAACAAAAGATATGGACGGACTTTATTATTACTGTGAAGTAGACCATGTGCAAGGTAAATTCTTCTCAAGAAGTGCTGAGTTAATTGTGTATTACGCCCCAATAATAAATGAAACAAAACCGGATGATGCGACTGTTTATGCTGGTGATGATGCGGTGTTTATGGCTGATGTGTCTACACCTGGTAACCCTGCACAATATCAATATCAATGGTATGTGCGAAAAGGTGAAGATGCTGAACCAGAAATGATTGCTGGTGCAAATGGTAAGATTTATACAGCAGAAAATGTAACTACAGATATGGACGGATGGACATATTTCTGTGATATCATTCATCCTTGTGGAACTCAAAAATCAAGAGAGGCTTTACTGACTGTAAAAGTACAGTTACCTGTATTGCTTGGTCCTAATTACTCTCACTTCACAGAAAAAGTGGTAGAGTATGACACAGCAACATTCTATGTAGAAATAGAAACACCGGGTATCCCGGATGATTATGAGTGCACATGGCAGTATAGACCAAACGCGGCTTCTATGTGGGAAAACTGTGAAGATGCTTGGTTTAGAACACAGTGCAATTATAGTCAAGACGAAAACGGATTCGTTATGAATCTATCTGATGTACCTCGCTCTTTACACGGTTATCAGTTTAGACTGATAGTGCGAATTGCAAACGGTGCTTACGAGGTAATTACAAAAGAAGCAACTTTGACTGTTTATTATGACCCGATTTATGTAGAACCTGTTGATTTGGTTGTTATTGAGAAATCAACTGCCACATTTAATTTGGAATTTACAGATATCGGTAATAATCCAGAAGTAAAAGTTACATGGTTTAAAATTGATACAGCCGGTAACCATAATCAAGTCAAGACAGAAACAATAACTTCTGCTACAACGAGTACATACTCGTTTACGGCTGAAAGAACGGATAACGGAAATCAATATTACTGTGTGATTGAACCTTCAAAAACAGGAAAAATGACAACTGGTAAAGCAAACTTAACTGTTTGTTATCCTCCTACACTTGATTCTTCTAAACCTGCTGATATGGTATTAGAAGATGGTAAGTCAGGAAACTTCGAAGTTGCAATTGCGGTGGCTGGATTCCCTGATACATATACATATCAATGGTACTATGCTACAGCAAGTGCTCCTGATACATGGAATGCATTGAGTGGTCAAACTGGTCTAACATTAACAGTCAACGCAACAAAAGATATGAACGACAACAGATATAAATGTGTTGTTTCTCAGACTTATCCGTTAGATGCGGAAAATAATTATACATCAGATACAACTTCAAGAGTTGCAACATTGACAGTTTATTATGCACCTGTATTGGATGCAGAATATCCAAAGGATGTAAACACAGTATTGAATAAGGGCGTTTCGTTTGAGGTTAAAATAGCAACTGCTGGTAATCCAAATGAATATACTTATCAATGGTTCAAGAAAGCAAACGCTGAAGCCGAAGGAATTGCAATCAACGGAGCAACAAATACTGTTTACTCTATTTCAGATGTGAATGTTACAAAAGAATTGAATAATACTTATTACTATTGTAAGGTTTATACTGTATCGCCTCATGCGTCATACGGACATTATGAAGTGACAAGTAGAACAGCAAGACTGGTTGTGTATTATACACCAACCCTGAATGCTTCTTATCCGATGGATAAAGAGGTAAATGAGTTTGGAACTGTTTCTTTCGAAGTGCAGATTGCTACTGACGGTAACACAACAAATTACCAATATCAGTGGTATGAAAACACGAAAGATTCTTCGTCTGGCGGAACACCAATTGACGGAGCAATAAACAGAGTTTTAACACTTACAAATGTTCCTAGAACCAAAAACAATACATATTACTATTGTGTTGTTATAAATGAAGGTGGAGAAGTTTATTCTAATGCCGCACATCTTACAGTGTATTACACACCAATAGATGATAAGTCTTATCCGAAGGATATTACTGTAATCGAAGGTCAAAGTGCAAGATTTGAAATTTCGATTGCTACGGCTGGTAATCCAAAAGAATATACTTACACATGGGAAAAAGTTTCAGGTGGAGAAACAACTGTCATTGACGGAGCAACAAATTCTTCTTATACAATAAGCAAAACGACAAAGGCAGATAATGGTACGAAGTATTTCTGTGTAATCGGTAACCGTGCAGGATTTATCATTACAAGACAGGCTTTATTGACGGTATATTATGTACCTGAATTAGATGCTTCTTATCCAGCAAATACAACGGTTGTTGTGGGCAATACTGCTAACTTTGAAGTTAAAATTGCTACAAAGGGTAATCCGGATTCTTATACATATCAATGGTATGTAAAAGAGAATGCTTCTTCCGAGGGAAAGATTATCAATGGGGCAACAAATAACAATTATACAACAGAAAAAACAACAGATGCTATGAATGGTTATTTGTACTATTGTAAAGTAACAAACGATGCTGGAACAGTAACATCAAGAGAGGCGACTTTAAATGTTTTATACCCTGTAAAACTTGACGGAAATTATCCTCAAGATGCAGAAACATATGAAGGAAAAACTGCTTCCTTTGAAGTGAAAGTTGCGACACATGGTAATCCAAATACTTATACATATCAATGGTATAGGGCAACATCTTCTAGTGCAATTGGAATTGCAATAAGTGGAGCAAACGCTTCTTCTTATACTACACCTGCTACAAGCAGTGCGGATAACAATTCTTATTACTACTGTGAAGTTGTAAATAACGGTGGTACAACTGCATCGAGAAGAGCGAAACTAACAGTATACTATAAACCTATATTGGATAGCGCGTATCCACAAGATATTACTGTTCATGATGGTAATAAAGCAACATTTACAGTAAGTATTGCAACAAAGGGTAACCCTGATACATATACTTACCAGTGGTTCAAAGAAGATGGTACAAAGATTAGTGGAGCGACTTCATCTAGTTATTCAGTAACTGGTACAAAACAATTACACGAGACAAAATACTATTGTGAGGTAACGAATAAGGCTGGTACGGTTCAATCAAGAACAGCAACATTATTTGTGAAGTACTTGCCTGTATTAGACACTAATTATCCGAAGGATATAACCGTTGTTGTTAATAATTCGGCAACATTCGAAGTAGTGATTAAAGAAGATGGAAATCCTGCAACTTATTCATATCAATGGTATGAAAACGGAACTGCAATGGATGGGGAAATTGCTTCTACACTTACACTGGATACTGATTATGTAACAAAAGCAATTAATAAGAATAAATATTATTGCGTTGTTAGAAACGAAGTGGGAACGGTTCAGTCAAGAACGGCAACATTGCATGTTCTTTATCCAAATGAATTAAATCCATTATATCCAGAAGATGTAACGGTAATCATTGGAAAAACTGCTACATTTAAAGTTGTAATCGAGGAACTTGGTACTGGTACTCCTTCTTACCAATGGTATTCTTCTAAGACGAACAAAAATACCGGAGGAACGAAGATTGATGGTGCTACCTCTGATACTTACTCGGTTGTGGCTAATGCTAAAAACATGAATAATACTTATTATTATTGTGTGGTATCGAATGATGGAGGTTCAAATACTTCTAGAGCGGCTAAGTTAACTGTTTATTATACGCCTGTACTAAACACGGCTTATCCGGAAAATATTTCGGTTTATAGTGGACAGAAAGCAACTTTTGAAGTTAAGATTGCAACATCGGGTAATCCTAATAGTTACACATATCAATGGTATAATCAGAACGGAAAAATAAACGGAGCAACATCCCGTGTTTATTCTTTCGTAACTGCAAATTCTAATGATAAAGACATTTACTATTGTAAAGTAACAAATGCAGCGGGTACAGTAACAAGTAACTCTGCTACGCTTCGTGTATGGTGGAAGGCAACTCTTGATATGGAATATCCAAAAGATGTTGAAGAAATCGAGGGTAACAATATTTCATTTGAAGTGAAGATTGCGAGTGCTGGAAACCCAAGCAGTTACAAGTTCCAGTGGTATATGGCTGATAAAGTTGGTGCTGTGGGCACGAAGATATCAGATGGTACTGCCATTTCTTATTCTACAATTGCTCATAGAAATATGGATGAAAAATATTTCTATTGTACAGTAACTAATCAACATTAAAAAAATAAGGCTGTCATCTTTGTGGTGACAGTCTTTTTTATTGTTTTCTTGTTTTGTTTTTCTTCAAATCTTACATAATATATATATACGTGTCAGAATGTTTATTTTTGTAAATATTTCAATGATTTGAAATAATGGATACGTAAAAAAATATCAATAAACGGGAAAGGAGGTTAAACATTATGAAACGATTAGGTATTGTAAAGAAAAGTATATTATTCATGTTTATGATGCTTTGTGTGTTGTTTATTGGTAATGTAGCGAGAGATAATGATTATACATCTCATGCATATAGTTATGATAGTGGTACTAAATATGCTTCATATAATCAGAGTGATAAGTATTTAACTGTTTGTTATACAAATACGGGAACTCCAAATGATGCGACACGAGAATTATATATAATTCCACCTTGGAATTCTTCGTATGTTAATAGTAATTCAACTTATTCTCAAATACAGTCTTATGCAATTAACAAGGTTATTTTGACGGGAACAACAAATGGAACGTGGCAACACCGAATATATCTACCTTCTTTAACTGCAAATTATGGAGGAACATGGGCTGTTGCATTAAGAGTAAAGAGTTCTGCTGGAAATTATGAGAATTATGTGTATATTGTTAAGGCAACTGTGCCTGTTATAAATCCTTCTTATAACGATACATATCCGAAAGATGCAACTGCGATAATAGATTATGGAAATACAACTGCTTCGCAACCTGTGACTTTTAGTGCCGGAATTACTTATGAAGGTAGTCCTGCGGCAACTTATCAGTGGTATAAACGAACACCGAATGGCGATGGTACATATGCACAATCTGCGATAGGAGGAGCAACCAGTTCTACTTATACATTGGGTGCTGGGCAAATCACAAAAAGTTTGAATGGTACTCAGTATTATTGTATCATAACTCAACAGGGGTCCGGTCGGTCAACCAGAATGGCAACATTGGATGTGTTAGAATATCCAGAAACGGCTATCAGTAGATATGCACATACTACGGTTTGGTATTTGCCGACATTGGATGATACTACGCCAGAAGATGTGACAATTATATATGACGCTACTGATAGTTCTAAGAACAAAGCAACTATGACTGTTGATATTGCGAGTGATGGTAACCCTGCGGAATATACATATGAGTGGTTTGTTCGAAGTGCTCCAGATAAAGCATGGGAGTCCACGGGCGTAACATCAAAAACGATTGCTTTGAACAATTTAACCAAGGCATCAAATGGTTATCAGTTTTATTGTGAGGTAACCAATACTGCCGGTACTGTAGCGTCGAGAATTGCTACATTAACAGTGTTGTATACTCCTATATTGGATAGACTTAACGGTGGTGTTGTTATAGAACATGATGACCTCACTCTTGAAATCAATATAGCAACAGCAGGTAACCCAGATTCTTATACGTATACTTGGTATGAGATGCCAAATGACGGAAAGAATACTTGGCAAAACTTGTCGTTTGGAACTCCAGATAATGAGTTTTTACATTTAAATGATGTTTTAAGAGATTATCATTTGTATAAATATTGTGTTAAAGTAACAAATGATGCTGGTACGGTAACTTCTACGGTTGGGCAAATCCATGTACTATGGCTTCCAGATGTAAAATTAAACGATACTGAAATTGTGAATGCTGGATATTCTGCAAATTATCCTGTTCAGATTACAACTCAAGGTAATGATGTAGGATATGAATTTGCTTGGTATGAAAAGAAAGCCGGAACAAATGAATTTGTTTTAATGACAGACCAGGCAACGAACGCACTTACTTTTGATGAAGTAGAATTAGAATTGAATGGTAACCAATATTACTGCGAAGTAACAAATATGGCTGGTACTGTTCGAACAAATACTATGACTTTAGATGTTCGTTTCACACCTGTGTTAAACGAGGTTGAACCTCAAACAGTACATTATAATAATACGGCTACATTTAAAGTATCAATCAAGAGACATGGTAACCCAGACGATTATACTTATCAGTGGTATTGTAACGAAGTGAAAATTGATGGTGCAACATCAAGCACTTATACAACACCAATTACCGATTGGACAATGAATACAAACAGGTATCACTGTGTTGTTACAACAACTGCCGGAAGCGTGGCTTCTAACAGAGCATTGTTAACTGTTTATTATCCTGCCGGATTGGCTGTATTTAGCAATTTTACTGTTACTGAGGGTGATTCTCATACTTTAAGAAGTGAAATTTCATTCCAAGGTAATTTGCCAGAATACACATATCAGTGGTATTGTAATGGAACGGCAATACAGGGTGCAACAGATAGTACTTATACGCTTGTTGATGTAGATAGAACTATCCATCAGAACAAATATCATTACACTGTAACTAATATTGCGGGAACAACAATTTCTAATGAGGCTACAATCAATGTGGAATATCCACCAACACTCAAGAAGTTAGAAGATGTAGCCGTAATTGAAGGTGAAACTGCAACGTTTGTAATGGGTATTGATGTTGCTGGTAATCCAGATGAATATACTTTCGAATGGTACTACAGACAAGGCAAGTCGGGTGAATGGACATTGATTCCTGAGGCTGGAAATTCAACATACTCTATCATAACTGAAAGAGCAATGGATGGATATCAGTATTACGTCAGAGTAAAGAACAGAGCAGGTTATACAGATTCTAATCCGGCAACATTGACCGTTATGTATAAACCGGTTGTTTCTTCAAGTGGTGACGATATTGTTATCGAAGGAAATCAGGCAGATTTCTCTGTATCTATCGCTGAACATGGTAATCCACAGGTTTATAGTTATCAATGGTATGTGAAGAATAACGGTGCTGCTGGGTGGTCTAAACTTGAAGGACAAACAAAGAGAGAACTTACACTAGAAAATGTTTCGCGTACACAACACCTATCACAGTATTACTGTGAAGTTCATAATGCGGCCGGAGATGTGAATTCTAAACCTGCTACGCTTTATGTGTACTGGTTACCGGATGTAACAAATCCGAACAATGTAACTGTTAATGAAGGAAAACCAACAAAATTCGAGGTTAAGGCTTCGAATGGTAATCCGGATATTTATACCTATCAATGGTATTGCAATGATGTTAAGATTGTAGATGCGACAGAAAGCGTGTATAACATTGAGTTTGCACAGCAGAGCATGAATGGAAATCGTTATCATTGCGTTGTTACAAATGCTGCTGGTGATGTTGTAACAGAAAAGGCTATATTAACTGTTTATTATTTACCTGTTGTATCTAATCCAGTAGATTATACTGCGATAGAAGGAAACGATGCTTCTTTCTCTGTATCTATAGATAAACATGGTAATCCAACGGATTACAGATATCAGTGGTACTTTAGAGAAACAACAAATTCTGGATGGCAGGTAATGACAGGACAAACAAAGGATAAAATTACTTTGAATGCGGTAGACAGAAACATGAACGGTTATCAGTATTTATGCCAAGTAATTTCTTCGGCAGGCGTTCATAATACTGAATATGCAACGTTAACTGTACATTATCTACCTTCTATCAGTTCACCATTTAACGCTTATGTAGTAGAGGGTGATACGGCTGAATTTGATATTGTTATTACGACTCCTGGTAATCCGGACGAGTATCATTATCAATGGCAATACAGAGAAGCAGATGGAATGGATTGGGTTGATGTAAATACGGGAACAGGTTATGATTCCAAGGTATTTACAACGGAAGAAACAACTCTTGATATGGATAAATACCAATATCGTTGCTTGGTAACTAACTCTGCCGGTACGGTAGCAACAAAGAACTATGCAACATTAAGAGTATATGAGGCTCTTGATATTACCGGTAAAACGGTTGTAACAGAAGGTCTCACTCTTGAACTTGGTGTTAACAATATGGAGGGGGTAACATTCTCTGTAAGTGATGAATCACTTGCACATCTTACTGTAGATACTGAGCAAAGTAAATTGTATTTGAAGACATTTGACGGACATACCGGAACTTTTGTATTAACGGCTGTCAGAGATGCGAACGGTGACGAATTTAAGGTTGAAATCAATGTAATCGAAAAGGTTGTTGTTGATTTGCAGGCTGAATATATCGGACCGGATGTATTGATAGAAATGCATTACGATAAGTCGGATGTTAAAGTTGTGGCTTCTTACAATAATGGTACTAAAGATACATTCAGGGGTAGTGACCAAGAAATCACTATCAAGAATACGCTTGTAACTATTATAGGTCAAAATGAATATACCGCAGAATTCAAAGGATTCACGGCTAAGTTCTATGTAACTGGTTTAAAACCGTCTTTGAAGGAAATTAAAGTAACAACGCCTCCTGCACAAACTGTTTACGGTATTGGAGAGAACTTCTCTAAGACAGGTATGGTTGTAACTGCTTACTTTAATAATGAGACACAAAAAGAAGTAACTGGTTATATAATTATTGGTTCGCCGATAACAAGTGGACAAAGTTATGTTACAATTGAGTATACGGAAGATGGTATTACGAAACCAACCACTACACCTATTTATGTGGATGAAAACACTGAGGTTTCTTATCCGGGCGACGACGGATGGATTACTTTCTATGAATTGTATCGTTTTGAAAACATCAGTTTTAGAACGAAGACAACAATGGATAATCATCCTGAAAGCAATGGTTGGATAGATGTGACTCAGGTAAATCCAGCAGAATATAAGGAAGCAAGCATTAAGGCCGGATACGGATTTGAACTGAAAGTATATACAAACTATTATACAAACCGTTCAAGCAAAGTTGAAGGTACAATTTCTACAAATATGTGGGAGGAATCTTACATAGATGAAAACAGTGGCGAGTCTGTATATAACTACAGCACAATCTATCCATTGGTAACTTCTGTAAAGAACCCTGATGTTCTTTATATCAAGATTTACAATAGAGAAACTGGACAGGAAACTAAGTTTGTAACAAATACGGATGATGATACTTTCATCAAGATGGAAAAGACTAATAATCCTTCTACCGTAGAAGAACTTAACGGCAATGAACAACTTGCTACTACAGCAATTGAAAGCCGTTGGGATAATTCAACTAAGGTATTTGAATTAGAAGAACGTGAAGTCTATGATGGAAAACCGGAACGTAAGATTTATACAGATTCTAAACTTTATGAATCTGGTGGCGCAAATCAATATGTGGTTACAATCATAAGCCCTATCTGGTATGGATACGATTGGGAAGCGGGTACAGATACTTATGGATATTTCGTAAAGAATTATACTTCGAAGACTTATTCGAATGGCGCGGGTTCTTTACAGATTTGTATGAGTTTCTTGCTTAACATCGAGGCAAACGACGAATTACATACACATATCTTACAGTAATGTTCACTGTAACATATACAATGCCCGGTCTTTAAGGCTGGGCATTTTTTAAAGAAAAAACAAAAAGATACCCAATCTGTCATACTATATTTATGAAAGGAGTGTGAACTATTATGGGTAAATTATGGAAAATTATAAAGAATAAAAATAAATATATAGTTGCTTTGATGATGATGTGTTTGGTTGTGTTCGGTGGTATTATGGTCGGTGATGTTAGTGCGGAAGCGGCGACTGAGGGTAATGAATTTAAAATGGAAGAACAAAATATATACAAAACAGTTGCGAAACATTTAAAAGATAGTAAAATTTATTATAAAGCGTCGTATAAAAGGGTTACTGCTTTTTATCCGTTGCAATCAGATTGGAAAACTTCGGAAAAACAAAGTGCAATGGTTAATTTTTATCCTAACACACGAAAGTCAACCGGTTATCAAATGGCTACTGCTGGATTCCGTTATGTAGATAAAAACCATGAGGTGAACAATAACATTAAATTATATAGAATGGATTCTTACAATACCATGAATGCAATTTATAGCCCTGGAGATATGACATTGACAGATGGAACAAAGGTAGAATATCGTTATTTGGGTTATACTCGTGATGGATATGTGGTATCTAACTCTTTTTTTCTGAACGATACCATAAAAGATGCTACTTTTCCAGGTAGTGCACCTAATTATAAATTGCTAAAAATTGCCGGCACTAATATAGAATACAAAGTTCCTAATGTGGATTATGATGCTGTTCGTGCTAACATAGATGCATTATCAGAAAATGCTGGATATCCCGGCATTGTAATGGATGCTAAACCAACAATGTATAATAATACTGCTGCTATTGCGGAAAAAACATTTAATAAATGGTTTGATACAACTACTGTCGGAAAAAACTATTTAGAGTATGCAATTCGATGGAAAGAATGCACAAAAGACAATGCGTGGTCTTATTGGAACCAATATTTAGAAATCGATGGAAATATAGATGAGGGTTCGGTATTTCTTTATACTACTTCAAAGAATGGTATGAATTATCGAGACTATGTAGTACCGTCTGAGGCTTCTCGAAATATGGTAGCATATGAAATTGAAGTTTTTGATGTTGCCGATAAAAGGGAAGGATGGGGAAGAAGAAACAATACAAAATATTTATATGCCGATGCTCCGGAATACCAAGGACATATAGAATTGGCAAAAGGAGCAAAATATACAGTTAAGGTGCGAACTAAATTTTTGGTGTCTGCTGATGAAGGAAGTCATACAACTCATACTTCAAATCAAATAGCACGACTGGAGGCTTATTACGGAAACAATATTGCAAGTGAATACGCTACTCCAGATAATATTAAGGATTTATCGAATGGGGTTTCTTATGTTGAGGCTACAGAACCAATAATTCTTAACGGTAAAACATACTATTATGCAATTATGGAATTTGAAACTGCTTACACAGTTCCTCGAGGTACAACAGCAGATAAAGGCGCTTTTAATTTGAGAATTCCGGGTAAATATCAAGAGTTCGGAGATAATTATGAAATGTTAGATGATTCTCTTCTTCTAGAATTTAATATTATCGACCGTATGGATATGAAAATGACGGATTATAATGTATCTGCTGGTCGTAGATGGAAAGAGGGAGATACTGCCGAAAAGGAACGTGTTTGGTTAGAAGATATAGATGGAAATAAAATCAAAGAGTATATGCGTAACGAGCCATTTTATATCTGTTATGCGTATGAACAATATACAGGAGAAGAAACTATTACAAACCCTTCTATTGATGTTAATTTGTATCGAGCACAGAGTGCTTCGGTACAAAAAGGTACAGAAGTGTTTGATGGAATGTTAACTGTTCATACAACTATTAATCCGGAATCTGACCCAGTCATTTACAAACAACTTTGTTTTGTAGAGTTTGTTCCGACACAGGATGAAAATACTTATATTCCAGAAGATGCATTAGTAATGGAAAACACACCATATATCAATGTGTATGCAATTATTTCTGAAAAACATACTTATGATGAGCAGAATAACTACTGGATAACCAGTGATGATACTTGTGCTGGTAAGATGGGTGAGTGCGTACAGTTTGCCGCTGTTCCTGCGGATATGGAAATTGTAAAAGTTATTTTCACAGATGAAAACGATTTGAAAATTCGTGAGGATTATACATCCAAAACAAACAAGTTAGATGAAAACGATACGGAGGGTTATTACGATAGAGAAGAAACAGTTCGTATTGAATATCAAATGGACCAGACAATATATGCGAATATTAATATCCCGAAACCGAGTGTTACCAGAACAATTTATCAAGGTGTGAAAAATGCGGATGGTACTGTAAGTAAATATCTTGATTCGGATGGCAATCCTGTAGTACTTCGAAGTACCGGAAGTATACAAAGTGAGAAAACTTTGTGGTACGAAGATAGGGGCCATGGCGAAGATGTTGTAATGGTAACAGAATACATCTCAACTACTGCGGAAGCAATTTATATCGAATATGGAATTGCTCAAAAGCATTTCTTACAAAGAGAAAATAATGCAGAAGATAGTTGGGGTGAAATGGACGATAAGTTTGTAGCAACTATATCTTGTACTGTTGCAGATATGGAACTGGATAAAAATATTGTTTTGTTTGACAGTAAAGGTAATGAATCAACCAATATCCCGAATCTTGGTGAAACCTTAACTTTTGGCTTCAATGTGTTGCATATGGGAAGAACAAAAGAACAAATGATGGTTGTCGGAGGAACAACATTTAATCCTTATGTGACGGTCAATGTGAAAATCATAGATAATGATAAGGTGAATGGTTCTGTAACTTCTTATGACCAAATACCTATGAATAGCCCGGCCTTAATTGGTACCGGAAATGCTGTGGCTGATACATTGCTTTATCCAGGTAGAAGTGAGGGTTGGATACCGAAACTTATGGTAGAATTGCCAGATATCCAGTTGGGCGTTGGCAATATTACTGTTTGTGGTAAGATAGCAACGGTTCACGATTCAAACTTGAGCAATATTGTTCGAAATAGCAATGACGAGTATTGTCAGGTATTTAAAACAGAAAGAGACTTCGAAATTACTGATTTATCTTATGTTCCTACAAAATCTGTTTCTGCTGATACAGAACTTGGTTTTTCTGTAACAGTTAAGAGTTTGGGTGGAGCATATAATGATAAAGATGTTGTATTGCAGCCGATTCTTACTGTTTATAATTACAATTACGATACAAGCAGTTGGGATAGTGTTTATCGTTCTCAAGTAAATGTCGCTAATGGTGAATGGGTTGTTACAGAAATTAATGTTCCGGATTTCCATATCAGTGATAATCCATCAAAACCAACAAGATTAAGAGTTGCTGTAAATGATAGGACAAATCCTTCGGATTGGAAGTATCAAGAGTATGTTCTAAAGGAAACAAATTCTGTATTAAATAGTGACCCGTATCAAAATAATTACAAAGAGATAACTGTTACAACAAAACAACCAGATTTAACAATCTGCCCAGAGTGTACAGTAAAATAAAACAAAGCAGAGCAAGAATATCTTGCTCTGTTTTTATTTTACTCTTTTTTCTTTCATACTATTATTGTATCAAAAAAAAAGAATGAAGGATGAGCATTGCTCAGAAGGAGGTAATTATGAAAAAACTTACTAAAAAACAGATTAGTATTATTGCTGTTGTTGCAGTGGTTCTAATCGCAATTATTGGTTGTATTATCGGTTTTTCTGTTGCTGGTAATCAAAAGGACGATACACCTAAGACCGAACAAACAGATGACAAGGTAACAGCGGTGGATACAGAAGATATTGTGGAATCAACAGATGATTATGTGATTATTAATGTGTCTGCTCTCGAAGAACTTATCGGAATGAAATTTGTATCTGGTGATGATACTACTTTCACTGTTACAGTAGATGAAAAAGAACTTGTTTTTACCGTCGGAAATAATATGTACACAATTGATGGTGAAGAAAAAGAAATGAAAACATCTGCAGTAAAAAATGGTGATGTTTACGGTATCGAGGTCGAAACTGTTATTAAGGACCTTGGACACAATGTTACGATAAGTCGCGTAGAGGGCAAGGTGACAGATGTTATTATTACGAGAAATGAAATTGTAAAAGAAGATTTAAATAATAATGAAAATGATAAACAAGAAGAATCTTCTGATACACAAACATCTGATGACACAACCGCTGATGTACAACCTGCGGAGCCTGTTGTTGAAAAGGTTACTATGTATGCGAAATCAAATGTAAATGTTCGAAGTGGTGCTGGTACATCTAACTCCAAGATTGGCAGTTTAACCAAAGGTCAGGAAATTGTGAAAATTGGAGAAGAGAATGGCTGGAGTAAAATTGAATTCAATGGTTCTACAGGATATGTAAAATCTGAATATTTATCTGCTGAAAAAGTAGAAGTAAGTACTCCGAATAATCAGGGTGGTAATCAAACATCTGGTAATACTACCGGTGGAACAAATAATGACAAGCCTTCTAATCCTAGTCAAGGAAATAACAATGGCGGTTCTACTACGAGTGGTATGTATAGTCGATTAGATGCCGCATCGGAAGAACGATTGGCTAAGTGTGCAGAAATACTAAAAGGTGGAATAGGTAGTCGGTATATACCTCTTGTGTATCAATATCACTATGTATCCTATTGGGGCGATGAATTAATGATTTGTTCTGATGTTACCAATGGTGCGTGGATGTATGTAAATATTGCTGGTTGGTCAGGACAGGGTGTCGGTGCAGAAACAGAGCCTATTTTTGCAGAAATCCCGTCACTAACGAAACAATGCCTTGAAGCAATTGCACCACAGGGTGGAACAGAATTGTTTAATAAAATAAACTCTTTAATCTTGCAATATGGAAATGAACATAATGTCCCTTCGCAGGGTACTGTGTCTGAATCTATTCCTGGTTTATCTGTTACAATCAATGATGGTGTAAACGGCTTAGAAATATTTTTCTGGGCTGAATAATACTTGTGTCCATGGAGGAAATGATATGTGGAAAAAAGAATATTGGGACAATGATGGTTCTTTGCGTCGTAATATAATTAGACAAGATGATGGAACTTCTATGGAAAATATAGGTGAATATGAGGTTGTTTTTGATTTTGAAGAACAAAGGTATTATTGTTTTATTTATGCAATCAATATGGATGAAGCACTTGGTATTTTCTTCATAAATCACGATAATGTGACTTATAATCACATTGTGGACCATATGGAAGTGTAATATGAGCAAAAAGACGACGAGTCTATAAATCGTGAACATAGAAACAGAATAGAAAAAGAGCAGTTTTTACTGCTCTTTTTTGTTGTAATGTTTGTGATTTAGTTGTTGACACTCTTAAAATATACGAGTATTACATAAATAGAGGTAAAATATTTATTATTAAATTATATAGAAAAGAGGTTTTAATATGAATAATGGAATACAAATAATGTATAGCAGGGAAATGGAAGAAATAGCAGAAGAAGTTGTTAAAGAAATGAATGGAGAATTTGATATTGAAAAAATGCAAAAACTGGTCGAAGAAAAGAAGAAAGCATACAAACAAAAAATGGCAATAAAGCGTATTGTTGGAATGTTAGAAGAGCAAATTGCGGAAAGAGCAGAAGAAGTTATTAATGAAAAGATGACGGAAATAATTGATGCAAAAGTTAAAAATGAAATAAGTAAAATTGTTCTAAACATGTTAAAGAACGGTGCTTCGGTAGAACAGATTTCTTTGTTAACCGATATACCCCAAAAAGAAGTAGAGGATGTCAAAAATCAATTATGTAAATAATCTTAAAAAAGGATGGGGTGATATTGTGAGAGGAAAGATATTAGAATATAATGCTAAGACAATTAAAAATGAAGGTATTAAAGAAGGCATAAAAGAAGGCATAAAAGAAGGAGAGTTTAGGGGGAAAATTGAGATATTGTACGACCTTGTAAAAGACGGGGTTATAGATATCAAAGAAGCAGCAAAAAGAATAAACTTGTCTGAGGACGAATTTATCTCTTTAATAGAAAGAGCGAAAAAGTAAATAAGCATATTCACAAAATAAGATTCGGTTAAGCCGGGTCTTTTTCTTTTTAGTTGTTGACGTTAAAGGAAATATTTGGTATTATAACAATAAGGACTATACAAAATAATTGTTTCTTAGAAAAATATAACATACTATATGTGATATAATAAAAAGTATGTTGGATGTGTGAAAAGAACTTAATATAGGGGTTACTTCCCTTGGTT
>JAEIGA010004541.1_pt1 | contig 21450 bp, 21 predicted proteins | sample 9270691 | NCBI WGS metagenome assembly JAEIGA01 (sample SAMN17057246, study PRJNA624740) | gut metagenome | biome: biome; isolation source: fecal sample | host: Bos grunniens | place: China: Xizang | collected 2019 | reverse complement strand
TTATCTTCTTCTAAATTCATATCATAATAATAACTATCAAAATATGAATCCATTGAACCAGATATGTCTAAAACTAATACTAAATTTAATTTTTTTCTTTGGAAGTCACTTTCTTTAATATTAGAATTTAATCCAACTGACATATAATATTCTTCTTCTCCTGATAATGGATCTAAAGATTTTGCCATAGCATATGTTGGATAAAACATATCTTCAGTATTTTCTTCTACATTTTCATTAGCTGTATCAAAATAATATTCACTAAAAATTCCATTATATGTAATATCAGTAATTAATGGAAAATAATCATTTTCAATATTTTCTCTATAATTTTCTATATTTTGAGAACCTCCAACAGTAAGTCCTATATTTCCTGTTGAAGTTGCATCCATTACACTTTCCATTGTATTAATTGATAAAGAACCTTTTCCTCCAGCTAAATATGAATCATCATATCTATATTCTTCTGGATCATATTTCCAATCATCAATTTTCTCTCCATTTGCATTATCATTTTTGGCAACTGACTTTGGAGATAAATCTGTATTCATTAAATAATAGATTACTCCACATAACATTATAACTGCTAAGATTAAAATTAATCCTATTAATAGCTTTGTTTTCTTTTTCATACTTCCCCACTTTCTTAAAAACAAATTAATTAAATTGTTTTTATATATAATATTTTATAAAGTTGCACCTATAATTCCTGCTTCATTTTTATATTTAGCAAGTACTATATCAGGTTTTTTAGACACTGTAAATGTTGTATCTGCTTCATTTATTTTATTGACTAATTTCTCAAGTACTGGATTATTTTCATAATATGAGAAACTTCCACCAAAGCAAATTGCTTGTGGTTCAAATATATCAATTAAGTTTCCTATTCCTATTTTTAAAGCATACACAAAATTCTCTATTTCAGCTTGAACTTTTTTATTATTACTATTTTCAGCTAATACTTTTCTTAATTCTTGCCCTGAGATATTATCTTTAATTTTTAATACTCTACAAACTTCTTTTTTGAAAACTCTTATTGAAGCATATGTTTCAAAACAACCTCTTTTACCACAAGTACATGGTCTTCCATTTTTCTCAATAATCATATGTCCAAACTCAAAACCTTCATATCCTGATGGTTCTAATATTTTTTTATTAAAAAATGCAGCACCACCAATTCCAGTTCCTAAACATAAAAATAAAGAATCATTATAATCTTTTAATGCTCCATATTTTACTTCAGCAATACCTGCACATTTTGCATCATTTCTTATTTGAGTTTTTATCCCTAATTTTTCTTCAACAATTTGAGGTAAATAAAAATGATTTATACCTAAATTACTAGATTTTACAAGCTCATGTTTTGATATAATTCCAGGAGCAGCAATTCCAACTAATTTTATATCATCTTTACTCAAATTTTCTTCTTTTAATAATTCTTCTGTATATGTAAATATTGCATCAAGTATAACCTCTTCAATGTTTTCTCTATCTTCTTGAGTAAAATTTTTATCTTTTATTTTTATTATTTTATCTTTATCAACAAGTCCTACTCCTATATGACTTCCACCTAAGTCTATACCAATTTTCATTTGTACCTCCTTTATTTTTAACAAAAAAGGCAGATTTTTCAATCTGCCATAAAATTTTATACATCGTATGCTGAAAACATCCAACCACCCATATATACACTGATACATGGTACCAATACTGCACAAACGAAGAAAATCAAAACAACACCAACAAATAAGTATGCTATTTCTGGTAATGCTTTTACTACTTTTTCTAAAGTATTATTAATATCTGACTCTACATAAATTAACATTTTTTCCATCATTTCTGTTAAGTCAGTTTGCATACCAATCTTCAACATCTCAACACACATTGCATCTCCAAGACCAGATTGCTCAAATGGATCTATCCAAGATTGTCCTATAAAAATATTATTAATTGCAGTTTCTATTATAGATAACATAACTGTATTTTTTATAATATTTTTACTTACTTCCAATGAATCTTGAATTCTCATACCATTTTGTAAGTTTAATAAAACACCTTGCATTAATCTTGAAAAATCTAATAAATAGATTAATTTTCCAAATATAGGCATTGTATATTTAAAATAATCAAAATCATATCTTCCTTTTGGAGTTCTAAGCCAATTTACGAATAAGGCTACACCACCAGCTATAATTCCTACAGGAATAAACCAAAGCTCTTGTAATTTCAATGTAAAGTTATATACAGCCATAGTTAATGCTGGTAATTCTTGTTCTGATCCAATTGATTCAAATATATCTTTAAGCATTGGTACACCAAAGATAACCGCTATAACTGTAATCAAAATCAAACCACCAAACATAAAAACATTTGGTAATAATATTTTCTTAATTCTTTTTGAAAGTTTATCACTATTTTCCAAATAATCTATAGCTTGACTCAAAGAATTTTCAAGCGAACCTGATAACTCTCCTACTTTTATCATATTTATATATATGTATGGGAATATATTTTCATAATATTCCATTGTTGTATACATATATTCACCGGCCTCAACTCCAGCTAAAATATCTTCTAATATTAATTTTAACTTTGGATTTTCTGTTGTTTCAATAACAGTACTTAAAGCATGAATGTTATTAAAACCAGCCTTTTTTAGTAAATAAAAGTTTTGTGTGAATATTCTTATATCTCTTGAAACTATTTTTGGTCCTCTAACTACATTTCCATCAGAACTAAATAATTCTGATATATCAGCTCTAGCCTTTTTCTGTTTATTTAAAGCATTTCTTTTAACTTGAGCAGCAGTGGCATAACTCATATTAGATTTCATTTTTTTCTTTTCATGCATCATTTGTGTTTTAGGTTTTCTTAAACTTGAAATAGCTTGAACACTAATTGGTGTCATTCCATTTCTTTTTAATTTTTTAATGCATGAAACTCTGTTAACCTCTTCTACTCTAGTTTTTACTATTTGCCCTTGAGGAGTTAGTGACTTACATATAAAAACTGGCATTTTGTCCTCCTTTTTACGTTTTATTATCTATTAACTATCATCTCTATTTGAGGATTTCTTTAAATTTAATTGCATTATTGTTCTATTTAATGTTTCATAATTTTTTTCATCAACTTGTGCTTTTACTTGTTCTAAAGATAAATCACCACTAACATATCTAGTTGCTAATGAATTAATTAAACTTACACTTCCGATTTCATGTGAACCTTGAATAGCATCTTCTATTTCAGAAACACTAAATTTATCTTTTCTAATACAAGCAGCAACAGTATTATTAACCATCATTACTTCTGGAATTAATACTAAGCCTTGTCCTTTTGCAGATTTTAAAAGTCTTTGTGATACAACAACTTTTAATAATGATGATAATAAGTTTTTAATTTGCGCTTGGTCTTTAACATCATAAAAGTTTACAATTCTATCAACAGTTTCTGCACAAGACTTTGTGTGTAATGTTCCAATTACTAAGTGTCCAGATTCTGCCATATCAATAGCAGCTTCCATAGTTATTCTATCTCTAATCTCTCCTATAACTAGTATATCACAGTCCTCTCTTAAGGCATTAATAACACCTTCAGAGAAAGTTAAAGCATCTTTTCCTGGACCTACTTCTTTTTGAATTATAACAGATTTTTTAGATGTATGTCTATACTCTACCGGACTTTCTAATGTTAAAATCTTTTTATTTTGTTTTCTATTTATTTCATCTATTAAAGCATTTAATGTTGTACTTTTACCAGAGTTTGTTTTTCCTGTTACTAATATAACTCCTTGTGGTTGATATGTTACTGTTTTTATAGTTTCAGGTAAACCTAATTTTTCATAAGGTGGTAAAGAATTTGAAATTATACGCATTGTAAATGTTGGTACATCCATTGAGAAAGAAACATTTACCCTAAGTCTAGTTTCTTTATAAACAAGTGATGTATCTAATTTTCTTTCTTTTTTATATAATTCGTCTTTAACTATATTTCCTCTAACTATATAATCATAGACTTCAAATAATGTTCCTTCTTCTAATATATCAATTTCTGGTATTTCTATTAAATCTCTTGATACTCTTAAAATTGGCTTCATTCCATTCATTAAATGAATATCTGATGCTCCTTTTTCTAAAGCAACATCGATTATTTTCTCTATTAGAACCATAATTCTTTATCCTTTCTTTGGTAAAAATTAATTATAAAATCTTAATTTATTATTAGCTTCTTGTAATGTTATATATCCATCTAATACTTTTCCTATAGCATCACAAACTAATGGTCTATATGTTCCTTCTGTTAATGCAAACTCTTTAATTTTTAAGCTTGATGCATCTTCAGAAATTAAGTCTCTTATTTTTTCTGTTATTTCAAGGATTTCAAATGCAGCAATTCTTCCTAAATAACCAGTTTGATTACACTCTTTACATCCCTTTATTTCATAAGTAAATTTATTTTTAAAATCTAATTTTACTCCATATTTTCCAACAGTTCTTTCCATAATTTCTTTTTCTTCATCAGTAAAATCTCTCTTTACACTACAATGTGGACATACTCTTCTGATAAGTCTTTGTGATAAAGCTGTTGCTAATGTACTTGAAATATCAAAATTTGAAATCCCCATTTTTCTAAGTCTTGTGATAACCTCTACAGCATCTATAGTGTGTATTGTTGATAAAACATAGTGACCTGTTTGTCCAGCTTGCATAGCAATTTCAGCAGTTTCCAAATCACGAATCTCACCAACTAATATAATATCAGGATCTTGTCTTAAAATTGTTCTTAAAGAACCAGCAAAGTTTGTTTTAGCATCCATTTCAATTTGATTTATACCTTTAACACGAATTTCAACTGGGTCTTCTACAGTAGTAACATTTATTTCTGGTTTATTTAAATATTGTAAAATACTGTATAATGTTGTTGTTTTACCTTCTCCAGTAGGAGCAGCAACAATTGTGATACTGTTTCTTTTATCAAAACTTGCTTTTAATAATTTTTCATCTTTAGGGAAACCTAAATCAAATATATTTTTAATACCTGAATTTTTCTTTAATAATCTTAGACAGAATTTTTCTCCATTAACATTTTTTTGTGAAGAAACACGTATATTATAATCTGGATATAACAAAATTCTACCATCTTGTGATTCTTGTTTTTCTTGGTGCATATTAGAAATTGCTTTTAATCTACCTACAATTTGAGCTTGTTTATCTTTATCAATATTAGCAACTGTAACTAATTCACCATCTATTCTATATCTAACTCTTACTTTATCTTCTAATGGTTCAATATGGATATCTGATGCTCTTTTTTCCATTCCTATTTTTAATATAGTATCTACTAAACCTGTAACATCTCCAGCTGAAGGATTAATATCTTGATCAACATTTAAATCAATTGATTTAAATACTTCAATAATATTTGATTCAAATGTTAAATAACGATCCATAACAAGACCTTTATTTAATAATATTAATCTAATTTGTTCTATTGCTCTTTTATTACTTGTATCAGCAAAACAAACTTTAGCTTTTGTTCCTACTACTTCAAATATAATAGCTTTACAAGCTTTTGCTATATCTATAGAATAATATTTAGTCATATCTACTTTTATCATATCTTTATTAAATATGATAACTTTTTCACCTAATATATCGCCCATTGCATCTATCAAATCAGCTTGTGGACATATATTTAAGATATTTAAAATATCACCTAATTTTTTATCTGGATGCTCTTTTTGAAAATTAAGTGCCTCCTCTATATCAGATTCTTTTACTATACCTCTTCTTACTAATTCCACTCCAATCGGTGCTTTACTTGCCATAGTATGACTCCTTTCTTTTGTATATAATCACAATATTATTATAACTCTATAATAAATTATTTTAAATATTTTTTTTATAATTTCAAAAAATTTCTAAATTAATTTGCTATTGGAAGAATACTTTTTAATGCATTATAAGCTTCTGTTGCATTAGTAGAATTTGCATCACTTCCAATTAAATACCACATTCCTGTTAATCTATCATCATCAGTAAATGTATTAGCAACATAAGCAGTTGCATCAGTATATAATCCATCAGAATAATCTATTGTATATGAATAAAACTTATTAGAAACATCTATATTTTTAAAAACAATAGAATGTTTTGATGTTCCATATAAATATGTTAAGTTAGATGTAGTAAGTTGTGTTGTAGAAGTTTTTCCAAATCTTGGAATCCATATATATTTTTCTCCATCTACTGGTGTAACTATATCTCCTACTTCTCTTTTTTCAGAAGAAAGATAAACTTGAGCATAATATCCTTCATCATAATTATACCAATCTTTATCACTTTCTGTTGTTACCATATATCCAGATGCTGTATATTTTATTGGATAAATGTACGAATTTTTAGTATAATTTTTTATTAAAAACAAATCAGGTTTATTAGTTTGTTCTAATAATTCTCTTTCTTTTATTACTTGAACTACTACTGTATCATCATATTTAGCATTTACTCTATAAGATGTTTCTATATTATATTTCTTTATAATATCTAAACCTGAGTCTAAAGTAGTTTCTGTTATATTAACACTATAACCTTTAGGAATTGTTATTCCTAATATTTTTCTTTCAGTATTATTTGTAGCATCAATGCTCCAAATAGTATTAGTATCTAATTCATCATAACTTATTGCTTCAATTTTTTCAGCAATTTGTGTTGTTATTCTTGTAGCAGCACTATATCTAATATTTTCTTTAGAACTATTTATAATATTTATATAAATACCAGTAATAACAGCAATTGTTGCAGAAATTATAATTATAGCTGCAGCAACATCAGTACCAGTAACACCTTTTTGACTATGAAATTTTTTCAAAAAGTTTTTAAATACTTTCATATTACCTCCATAAATTTTATAACATCATAAAATTACCAGTAAGTATTACTATAATTGAAGAAATACCTAAACAAAAACCTATTGGTAATTTCTTTTCTGGTAATTCTTGTAATATATCTGGCTTCTCAATTATATTAGATTTTGTTTTTATATATATATAGTAAAGTAATATTATTACAATACTCACAATACTATATATCCACCAATTTGTTGGTGGGACAAACATCATTAAATAAGAAATAAATAAAATTATTTGTATGCTATATTTAGTTTCTCCTGATTTTTTTAATGATAAAAGTTCTAAAAATAAAGCTGTAAATACACAAATCAATAATATTAAATATTGATAAGTATTTCCATAATCTTCTTTTAAATTATATAAAAATAATTGATATACAGCTTGCATTATTAATCCAAAAAGTAAAACTCTTTTATCTATGTATAAATTTTCTTTATCAATTCCTGATATTATAATTACTGTTACATAAAACATAATAAATGCTGCAAAATATATAATATCTTTAAATGTAAAAAATGGATATTCTACTCCTAAAGATAAATAAAATGTTAGAAAAACAATTCCTGATAAAACTTCTAAAAGTAAATATCTTATTCTAACTTTTTCTCCACAGTATCTACATTTTCCTCTTAAAAATAAATAACTTAATACTGGAATCATATCTAAAAATTTTAGTTTATGATTACATTTCGGACAAAAAGATCTTTCATTTACTATGTTTTTATCTAATGGAATTCTATATACTGCAAGTGTAAAAAAGCTTCCAAATACAGTCCCCATTATAAAAATTAATATACAAAAAAATATATGCATTTTTACCTCTCATATAAAAAATTCTAATCTTATCAAAATAACTTTAATTTAAAATTTCATAAAAATTCTAAATTAAAACTATTTTTTCATTATTTGAAAAAAGGCATATACACATATATTTGTCTATAGCGTATATGCCCTAATATTTAAAATTTAAATTAATTATTTTGCACTAACTTTAGCATCTGTTATGTTATAATATGTGTTTGATCCTTCTGTTTCTGTTTCTACAGTAAATGTTACAGTATAAGCAGCTGTAGAATCACCACTTTTTTTAACATCAAATGTTTTTGTATCATTAGATGAGCCAATAATAGAAGTTTCTGTTCCATCAATTGTGTATCCTGATAAAGAATCATTTACATCTTTAACAGTTAAAGCTGGTTTTAATGTTGTTACACTTCCATCTGCAAATTTTGCATAGTGAGCTGTTTTAGCTGCTGAAACAGCCATATTAATAGCATCTTCAACATTTCCTATATCTGTTTCTGATTTAGCTTTACTTGCTTGAGTAGCAATTCCATCATCTCCTGAAATCATAGAGATTGATACACCAGCTAAAATTAATAGAACGATAATTGTTACTACTAATGCTACTAATGTAATACCATTTTCCTTTTTAAACATTTTTTTTTCCTCCTTGTATTTTTTTATTTATATATTTATTTTATTTAAATATATCAAATTTTCTTTAGTACCTTTTAAGTACTACTTCGAACTTCCACTGTTAAGTAAAGTATTATCTTTTACTTCATTAAGAGTGTTAGTATTTATATTATTTGTATTTGCATTTCCACTTGTATTAGTATTTGAATTATTATTATTATTATTGTTGTTGTTACTTGATGTTCCAGAATTATTATTTGAACCAGTAGTTCCTTCTGCTCCCGGTTCTACTATTTCTGGTAAGTCTTCAAATGGATTTGTTTTTCCACTAACGTATGAATGTGATTGTTGGTATACTGCTAAGTCTTCAGCGTCCAAACTATATGATTGAATAATAGTTCCAACCGATGTTCCATCAGAATCCTCTTTCACACCAAATATTTCTTTTTCTTCTTTTTCTATTGTAGCTAATGTTTTTATAACTTTTTCTTCTGCTTTATACTCATTTGGTTCTTTAATTTCTGTTCTAGTTGGAAGATAATCATAAAATACAATTCCAATCATCATTAATATTACTGCAAACAACATTAACATTAATATTATATTTTTAAATATTTTTACCATGGTTAATCCTTTCTTAAAGATTAATTTTTTTATTGTACTGTAGTATTAGTTGTAGTACCTTGTATTGCTGTATTTGTAGTTGTAGGGTTTGTAGTTGATGGTGTAGGTGTTGTAGGTAGTGTCGGTGTTGACGGTACATCTGTTACACCAGGATTTGTTGATGTCATACTTAATGTTGAGCTTTCTATTGGAACATTGTACACTGTAAATATTGCATGACCTTCCATCATTTGAAAATCTCTTATTTCATATCCTAATCTATCATCATCTTCTAAATCATATATGAAATCAGCTATCTTCATATAATTACCTTTTACATCAAACTTCAAATTAGCATATATATATCCAGCATTTTCTGGAGCTTGCACACTTGAACTTTCTACAAATACTAAGTCCAAATCTAAATCAGATTTTGAAGAGTTTTCAGCTCTAGCATAATTTCCTATTATTGCAAATAAGAAATCAATTTGATAAGCTTTTTGGCTTGCTTCAAGCACATCTTCTGTTGTTGATTCTTGATCTAAACCTAATGTTACAACTAAATCTTGATATTCATTTTTAGTATTTTCATAATCTTTAATAGCAACATTTAAATTTGTCTTTACACCTTCGTATTGTTTTTCGTTTTTCTCATTATATGCAGATAATTCTTCAGACATTTTTTTAGATTCTTTTTTTACGTCATCTAAACTGTAAATTTCAATATCTAACATACTATTATCAAAACCTTGTGCAAAACACACATAACCGAAGATTCCTAAAACAATTACTAGTGCCACTAATATTATTCTTCTCATTATGGCAAATCTCCTTCTATAGTTATTGTTATTTCATCATTACTCTTTAATCCACTTGTTGATTTAACATTTTCTAATACGCCTTCAACATCAAGTACTGCTCTAAAATATCCTAATTGTTCATGTTTTCTTGCTTTAGCTTCTATTACCATATGTCTTCCGTTAGTATTTCTTATTGATGTAATTTCAACTTCAGTTGGTATTACATGAATTAATCTATTTAAGAAATTAGGTATTGCATCCTTTGGAATAATAACTTGATTCAAATCATCATATCCTTCCATATCATTAGAAATGTCTATTGAATCAATTAAAGTTCTATAATTGCTTTCTCCAACTTTTATTTCAGCTATTTGGCTTGCAATTATTTCCATTTCAGCACTTACATCTTCATCTGCTTTTTTAATATCTTTATGTTTATCTTCAAGTTGCTCCATTATGCTACCACTTACTACACTATATCCTATAATAGCAACTATAAAGCATGCCGCAACTCTTACTAAGAATTTATCAAAAGCTCTTAATGGTGTACCAAATGCTAAGAATTTTCCACCAAAAACAAGATCTTCAACCGAAGCTAAATCAATATTAGCATTTAAATCAAGTTTTCCAGAACCTTTTTTTCCTTTAAAATTCAACTCTGGATGTCCTAAAGCTAATCCCTCTAAAGCAAGTGCAATTGCTGAGTTTACTTCTATATATTCTTTTATTGGTTTTTTTATTGCTGCTGTATCAACAAAAAATGGTTTTAATAATTCACATTTTGCATTAGGTATATATTCTTGAAAATATAAATCTATATTATTGATTACAGCTGCCAAACCTGTAATATACACTTTTTCTATTGGTCTTAAAGATATTGACATTATATCTTTAACTTCTGAAACTATTTTATATAAAACCGGCATTATATCTTCAAGATACTCATTATCATCCATTTGAAGCATTTGAGAATCTTGTGTATATATAGTAGCGTTTTTACAACATTCATAAGCTTTTTGCATAGAATTTTCTTTTGAACTAATACTATCTAATATTTCTCTCATACCACTTGATATAACATCAATATTGTATATTTCACCTTCTAAAATTGTTGTGATTTTTGTTTCTTTTTCAATATTAACAATTATAGCATTATTATTTGGTTGTATATTTAATAAATTAGATATACTTGTGATAATTGGTGTTGCTGTAGAAATTTTTATATTACCAAGTTCATTAATTCTTCTTTGTAAATTTTCTTTGTTTGTTGCTATATGCACTATTTTTAATTTATCGTCATCTTCTTTACTATTTGCCGCAATAAATCTTGTTTCTAATGAGTCTTTACTATATCCTTTTTCTCCACATAATAATTCGAAATCTAAATCGATAGATTTTTCTCTATCTGCTTGTTTTAATTCTGAAAAGATGTCAAAATAATTATAAATTTCATTTGTAGTATTTATACTTATAGCATCTCCACTACTATAAGTTTCTCTGATTATTTTATCTATTGTATTTTTTATATTTTCTCTTTCATAAAAAACAACATTAGATGATTCAATTTTTAACTCATTCTTATTTTTTTCGACTTTTGCATATTTAATTAAATTATCTTCAATATAAATTCCCAAACACTTTGGCACAGCTTTTTTTCTCCTAAGTTTCTTTATTATTACATATTATTATGCTTTTTTCATCTTTCTATACGAATTACTATATATAATTTATACTTTAATCATATTTAAGTCAATACATTTAAAAGAAGTGTAATTTACTTGTAATGTTTTTGTAACATAATTAATAAATCACACTTCTTTTTTTATTTTTCTTATATAATTTCTTTTAAAATACCATTTTTATATGCATATAATAAATCTTTTAAATCTTCTATTTCTTGATTTAATTTTTTACCAATATCTGTATTACCTACTCTTTTTCTAAATTCAACGTTTTCTTTTAATATAATTTGACATTTAATATCAGTTCCCTCTTTTATTGCATTTTTCTTTGATGTAAAAGGTTCATTTTCAGCTAAAACTAAACCATTTGAATTATAAGTTAATGTATAACCAGCTATTCCTGTAGTTGATTGATATGCTTTTGAAAAACCTCCATCGATTAAAATCATTTTTCCATTTGCATGAACAGGACTTTCACCATCTTTTACTTTTACAGGAACATGACCATTTATGATATGCCCGTCAATTTTATCGGCTTCAAAATTTTCTAATATTTTATCACAAACATTTTCATCATCAATAAATTTATAATATAAATTCTTACCTTCACTATGTGTAGCTTTATTATCAATAAAATATCTTTCAAAAGTAGCCATTTTACTTCTACCAAACAATGGCGATTTAGGGCCGCACCACAAATACCACATATAATCATTTTCACTAAGTTTTGTTTTATCATTTCTTCCAAAATAAGCAATATGCATTGTTTTTTCAATTCTTTCCATTAATTCTTTTCCTTTGTATTTTTCACCAAAGACTTCAATTTCTTCTAATTCTCCATCTTCAGTAATTGGTATACAACCATGAAATAAAATATTCTCATTATATTTTTTATAAAGATTACCTTTTGCATATAAGAAATTAACATGTCTATTTAACTTTTCACTATGAACAAAAGAATCTTTTAATCTCTTTATAACCTCTTCTTCTTCTTTTGTTAATTTATACGGATTCTTAGGATCAACAGTCGGAAGACTTTTATCATTCAAATCATAAATTTCATTTCCAATTTTTATTTTCCAATTTTTATAATCAATCTTATCTAATAATAATCTATCATTCATATTATATTCTGGATGTCTTTTTATAATTTTTGCTTCAATTTTAAATTGAATTATAGATATCGCTTTATGTATTTTTGCCATAGCAATCTTATCTGAATTACTATATTGACTTATTTCAATATTTTTAGGAATGAAATTTGTACATTCATCATCTTTATATGTTTCCATAGCAAACAAAGACAATGGTCTTAAATTTATACCATATCCTTCTTCTAAAGTAGACATATTATCATATCTACTACATATTCTAACAACATTACATATGCAAGCTAGATTTCCGCTAGCTGCACCCATCCATAATGCATCATGATTTCCCCATTGTATATCAATACTGTGAAAATCCATTAATTTATCCATGATTATAGCAGCACCAGGACCTCTATTATATATATCCCCAACAATATGTAAATGATCTATAGCCATTCTCTTTATTAAATTTGATAAAGCTACTATAAATTCACCAGCTCTATCTAAATCAATAATACTTTCAATTATTTGTTTATAATATTGTTCTTTATCAGCACCTTCTCCTTGAAGATGTAAAAGTTCATCTATAATATAGTCAAATCCTTTCGGAAGAGCTTTTCTAACCTTTGAACGCGTATATTTCGAGCTTACTTTTCGTGATATTTCAATAAGTCTATAAAGCATTATCTTATACCACTCTTTCATATCTTCCATTTTTTCTGAAACATTTTTCATTTTTTCTTCTGGATAATAAATAAGAGTTGCAAGTTCCTTCATATCATTTTCTGGTAGAACATTTTTATAAGTATCTTCAATTTTACTTTTTATTATTCCAGAACCATTATTTAATATATGCAAAAAAGCTTCATATTCTCCATGTATATCACTTAAAAACAATTCTGTGCCTTTAGGCAAATTTAAAATCGCTTGTAAATTAATAATTTCTTCTGTAACCTCATTTATATTTTTATATCTTTTTGATAATAATTCTAAATATCTTTGATTCATAACAATTCCTTTCTTTTAACTCCATTTTTTATTTTACTCGCCTTTCGTGAAAATTTAATGAATATTTTATGAATTTATACACACACTAATTACAATTTATTTAAGTTAGGAGGTTTTTATATGAATTCACTAAAACACATTTTAATTACAGGTACTTCAAATATTTCTTGGAAAGACGCTACCATAAAGGCAATTTCAGATGCCGGAGAAACTTTAACTAATTTAACATCTGTAAAAATTCTTGAACAAAGAGCAAAAATTCAAAACAATAAAATTTCTGAATATTTTGTTGATATGGATTTAGAATTTGAAATAGATAAAAATATACAAAACAATTTAAATTGTCCTGATGATTCAGATGAATAATAGGAGGTTTTATGAAAAATAATCCACTTGAAAGTCAAGATGCCTATCAAAAATATGTTGATAAAAAAACTCCAAATTCACCAATAATAAAAAATTGTTTCAACTCCTTTATTATTGGTGGAATGATTTGTGCCCTAGGTCAAATCATTTTTGAATATTGCCGTTTTAGAGGGTTAGAAGAAACTCTTTCTTATTCAATTGTTTCTATTTCTTTAATATTTTTAAGTATATTTTTAACAGCTTTAAATATTTTCAATAAAATTGGAAAAATAGCAGGTGCTCGGAACCATTGTACCTATCACTGGTTTCGCAAACTCTATTGTATCTCCTGCGATGGAATATAAATCTGAAGGTTTTATCATGGGAGTTGGAGCTAAAATGTTTACTGTTGCTGGACCTGTTTTAGTATACGGTATTTCTTCAAGTATTTTAGTACGGCATTATAAGTTTGTTATTCATTTAGATTTATATTCTTATAATTCTAATAATTCAAATTAAAATTATTTTAGTTTGTTTCGTTATCCCATTTAAGAAACTGTATTTTACTTTTGTTCAAACAGTTTCTAAAACGGTACCCCGAGCCAATTCACTCTACAAACAAAAATAAATTTAATTTGAATTTATATAAACATTTTATAATACAGAAAGGAAAATAAAATGAAAAAAACTGGAATTCAATCATATATGTTAGAAAATCCTGTAGCAATAGTAAACACTGCAAGCATAGTAGGCCCTAAAGAAAAAGCTGGACCACTTAATAAATATTTTGATAAAGCTTTAGAAGACGAATTCTTTGGTGAAGAATCTTGGGAAAAAGCTGAAAGCAGATTTATAAAAGAAACAGTTTCTCTAGCTATAAATAAATCTGGTATTGCAACAAAAGAATTTGATTTTTGTTTTGCAGGAGACTTAATAAATCAATGTATATCTTCTACTTTTGGTCTTCGTGATTTAAATATTCCTTTTTTTGGAATTTTTGGAGCATGCTCAACTTTTGTAGAATCAATGATTCTAGGAGCAATGTCTATCGACGGAAATTTTGCCACAAATGTTGTATGCGCAAGTTCTAGCCATTTTTGTAGTGCTGAAAAACAATTTAGATTTCCTTTAGAGCTTGGAAACCAAAGACCACCATCTAGTCAATGGACTGTAACTGGTAGTGGTTGTAGTATCTTATCAAAAAACGGAAATGGTCCTTTTATTACCTCTGTTACACCTGGAAAAATTATAGATATGGGTATAAAAGATGCAAATAATATGGGAGCTGCTATGGCAGGAGCTGCTTTTGATACTTTAAATATTCATTTACAAGATACAAATAGAGCTGCTTCTTATTATGATGCTATTTTCACAGGAGACTTAGGTTATATAGGAAAAGATATTATAAATGATTTATCAAAACACAACAATATTGATATTTCTAATATTTATAATGATTGTGGAGTCCTAATTTTCGATAAAGAAAAACAAGACACACATTCAGGTGGTTCTGGATGTGGATGTATTGCTAGCGTATTTTCTGGTTATATATATAATCAAATGATTAGCAAAAAATTAAACAAAGTATTATTAATAGCAACTGGCGCATTAACTAATTCCCTAACATCTCAACAAGGTGAATCAATTCCTGGAATTGCGCATGCTATTTCTATAGAAAATTTATAAATTAAAAATCTAAATCTTATATAAGGAATGATTAAATATGAATTGGTTTATGCTTTTAAAAGCTTTTCTAGTTGGAGGAATAATTTGTACAATTGGTCAAATTTTAATAGATAAAACGAAACTAACTTCAGCTCGAATATTAGTTTTATTTGTTACTACTGGAGTAATTCTAGGTGGTCTTGGAATATATCAACATTTAATAGATTTTGCTGGTTGTGGTGCTACTGTTCCTTTAACTGGTTTTGGAAGTCTTCTTGCAAAAGGCTCTATATCTGAAGTAAAAAACATCGGAATTCTTGGTGCTTTTACTGGTGGAATCAAATCAGCTGCTGCAGGAATTTCTGCTGCTATATTTTTTGGATATATTGCTGCTTTAATTTCTAAACCTAAAATCAAAAAACAATAATATATTAGTTATATTTTTAACAAATAATTTTATAATAAAAAGTTATAACTCACTATTGTATAGTATTACGCGTTTACTTATATCTAAAAATGTGATAAAATATATACACTAAATTCCGGGAGGTGATTCTTGTAGTGGAAGCTTTCCAAACAGAAAGATTAATCCTACGGAGAATGACGGAAGACGACTTCGACTTCTTTGTCACTCTCACCCATGATCAATCAATCACTAAATATTTCGGAAACTTCAGAAATCTCAAAAATCCTGAAAAAGAATTTTCCGAAACTATTTTAGGGCAACAAAATCATGGGAACTTATTTCTGGTTATTTGCACAAAAGATAATATTCCAGTCGGAATTCTTGACGCTTTCTACACTGCAAATGGCCAATGGTTAGTTGAATATGCATTACTTCGTGAATATCGTCGGAAAGGATATCTTACTGAATTATTGTCAGAAATCTGTCAAAACGATTTCGAATTCATGTCTGTATTCAAAACCAACAAAAATAGTATTTCTAGTTTACTTTTTGAAGTGCAACACGATAATATATACTCACAAAAAGTGCTTTCAAAGGTAGCTGAAAAACTAAATCTAGAACTAGATGTGGATGATACTTGGTATACACTTGTTTTTTAACCTTCCGCATCAAAAGCCCCTGTACAGAAACGAACACATCAAGGTTCACTTCTGCACAACGGGGCTTTTTTCTTATAAAAAAATACTTGTAGCAGGAAAGTACACCCTCCTACCACAAGCATTTGAATTACCTATTCAACCAACTATACCACCACATGAATAAATCTTTTATTGTTACAGCTCCTAATATATAAAATACTTCGATCGGAGCATCTGTGACTAGATAAATCACAACTATAACAACATCCAAAAACAGCATGGTTTTATACTGGTCGCTAGTACCTAGTTTATGGATTGGCCATATATTAATGTATATAATCACATAAACCATTAAAACTATACACTGAATCACAGGAATTAATTCCATGCCGCATACCCCCTCTGTGATTTTTTTGCGCGCTAACGCTAGTGTATGACATATATTATATCACATTTCTCTATTATTTTCCAAATATTATATTTAATAAATATAAAAAGCTTATTAGTTTTAAACAACTAATAAGCTTTATTTTTATTTAACAACTATATTAAATATTTTTCCTTTTACATAAATTTCTTTTACAATTGTTTTTCCTTGAATTGCATTTTGAACCGTTTCTAATTTATGAGCTTCTACTTTTACTGTTTCTTCATCAGCTTCTTTAGCAACTTTTACTAAACCTTTTAATTTACCATTAATTTGAACTGGTACTTCTATTTCATCATCAATAGTCTTTGCTTCATCATATTCTGGCCAAGGAGTTTCATTTATTGTTTTTGTTTCTCCTAATTTTTCAAAAATTTCTTCAGTCATATGTGGTGCAAATGGATTTAATAATTGTAAAAATGTTTTATATTCTGCTTTATTTATTTTTCTATTTTTTACAAATTCATTTACCATTGTCATAAATGTTGCAACAGATGTATTAAATTTCATTTCTTCAATATCATTTGTTACTTTTTTAATTGCTTTATGAATCATTTTCTCATATTCTGCTGAATATTCATCTCCATCAGTAACAAATTCTTGCATATTCCAAACTCTATCTAAGAATTTTCCACATCCACGAATACTTTCTACTGACCATGGAGCTGTTTGATCAAATGGTCCCATAAACATTTCATAAACTCTTAAAGTATCTGCTCCAAATTCTTTTATAACATCGTCAGGATTTACAACATTTCCTTTTGACTTAGACATTTTTTCACCATTTGAACCTAAAATCATACCATGAGAAGTACGTTTTGCATATGGTTCTTTAGTTGGAACTACTCCAATATCATATAAGAATTTATGCCAAAATCTTGAATATAATAAATGAAGGGTTGTATGCTCCATACCACCATTATACCAATCAACTGGTCCCCAATATTCTAAAGCTTCTTTTGATGCTAAACATTTATCATTATGAGCATCCATATATCTTAAGAAATACCAAGAAGATCCAGCCCATTGAGGCATAGTATCTGTTTCACGTTTAGCTGGTTTACCGCAATGTGGGCAAATTGTATTTATCCATTCTGTTTGTTTTGCAAGTGGTGATTCACCATTTTCACTTGGTTCATAATCTTCAACTTCTGGAAGTTTTAATGGTAATTCTTCTTCTGGAAGTGGAACCCATCCACATTTTTCACAATATACCATTGGAATTGGTTCTCCCCAATATCTTTGACGAGAAAATACCCAATCACGTAATTTATAATTTACTTTTTTAGTTCCAATTTCATTTTTCTCTAAGAATTTATTCATTTCTTCTATAGCTTCTGCTGTATCTAAACCAGTAATAAATCCTGATTCTATAATTTTATTATTAGTTTTTTCAACATAAGCTTTTGGTTCTTTATAAACCTCATACATAAATTTATGATTTTCTAAATTAATTGAATCCATTACATCTTTTTCATCAACCCATTTATATGTATGATTTTTAGTTTCTGATTCTTCTGTAGGAACTTGAGTTAAATCACTAAGCTCAATAATAACTGGTGTATGATATGCATTTGTATTTATATCTTTATGAGCTGCAAAAAATACATTATAGTTTCTAGCATTAATTTCATAAGCATTTTTTATATTTACATATCCTGTTTCTTCTTTTACTTCTCTAATTGCTGCTTCAACAGCTGTTTCTCCATCTTTTATTCCACCAATTACAAAAGATCTCCATCCATATTGTTCTAACCAATCTAAAACAATATATTTATTTTCTGTTGGGTGTTTTACAATTGCTGTAATTGTATTTCTATTTCTCCATTCTTTATCATTTCTTGGAGCATCTTTTCCTTCTGAAAGATAAACTGGAGCAATAACTTGTTTTATAGGTAAATTGAATTTTGTTGCAAATTCAAAATCTCTCTCATCATGAGCAGGTACAGCCATAATAGCACCTGTTCCGTAAGTAATTAATACATAATCAGAAATCCAAATTGGAATTTCTTCATTTGTTGCTGGATTAATAGCTTTTAAGCCTTTTATTTCAACACCAGTTTTTTCTTTATTAAGCTCTGCTCTTTCAAAATCAGATTTTAAACTAGCTTTATGTTTATATTCTTCAACTTCATCTATATTTTCAATTCTATCTTTATATTTTTCAATTAACTTATGTTCTGGTGCAACTACCATATATGTTGCTCCAAACATTGTATCTGGTCTAGTTGTATAAATTAGTAAATTATCATTAGTTCCTGAAATTCTAAAATTAACTTCAGCACCTTCACTTCTTCCTATCCAGTTAATTTGTTGTGCTTTAATTTTATCTAAGAAATCAACTTCATCTAAATCATCAATTAATCTTTGAGCATATTCTGTGATTTTAAGCATCCATTGACTTTTTTCTTTTTGAATAACTGGACTTCCACATCTTTCACAAACACCATTAACAACTTCTTCATTTGCTAAGCCAACCTTACAACCTGTACAGAAATTTATTGGCATTGTTGCTTTATATGCTAATCCTTTTTCATATAATTTTAAGAAAATCCATTGTGTCCATTTATAATATTCTGGATCTGTTGTATTTACTTCTCTTGACCAATCAAAAGAAAATCCTATTGATTGTAATTGGTCTTTAAAATGTTTAACATTATTTTCTGTTGTTACTTTTGGATGAACATGAGTTTTAATAGCATAATTTTCAGCTGGGAGTCCGAAAGCATCAAAACCCATTGGATATAAAACATTATATCCTTGCATTCTTTTCTTTCTTGCAATAATATCTAAAGCTGTATAGCTTCTAGGATGTCCTACATGTAATCCTTGTCCTGATGGATATGGAAATTCAACTAAACCATACCATTTTTTCATTGAATAATCATCTTTAGCATTAAATGTTCCTTCAGTGTACCATTTATTTTGCCATTTCTTTTCTACTTCTTTAAAATTATAAGCCATTTTTTAACCTCCCAGTTATTTTTTCTTAATTTAATTAATGTAATGTATTATATAACAAAAAACCTCTTAAATCAATATTTTATAAGCTAAAAATATCTATAAAAAATTAAATTTATTTCTTTAAAATATATAATTTTACTTAATATATAAATTAAGAGGCAGCTGGAGAATCCCACTGCCTCTGGCTAATACTTTAGTTTCCAGCAATCTCAGCCAAAATTGCATTGAAACGCGCTTGACACGCCTTGCCATCTGCGTTATTGACCTTAAGCAAAGACACCTCTCCAGTCCCAGTAAGCGCACTTACAATAAGACCTTCGTTGGCATCATATTCCCGGATTCTCTTACGAATGGTTTCAGGCTTGTCATCAGCTCTTTGTACAAGCTCTGCACCACAATCGTCACAGATTCCAGGAACCTTCGGCGGATGATAATCACTCACGGTATAGGGGCTAGAGGGACATCTATTCGGACATACCCTTCTGTCTGCCAGACGTTCAATGATAATTTCCTCATCAAGTTCAACCAGCAGAACCGTTTCGACCTTGTAATGATTACTGGTCTGACGTTTCATAAGTTCTACTGCCTGAAGTTCTGTACGAGGAAATCCATTGAGAAGGATGATCTTATCGGTACCCTCATATTGGGCCAAAGCCTCAAAGAGTACACGCATTACATCCTCATCTGGCAACAGGTCTCCCTGTGCCATGAGTTTTTCAGCATACGCCTTAAACTCAGGATCCTTTTTCTGGGCCGCCACAAGCAGATTACTCATAACAAGTACCTCATAACGATCTCCTAAAAGCTTCATTGCTTTTTCGACCTTAGAGTCCTTGCCTGCGCCGCTTCGACCCAACACGCAGATAATTCTCAACTCATTTTTCCGCGTTTCTTGGACTGGCGAAGTGCCAATTCCATTTGCAACACTCATTAGCGTCACTTCCCTTCATTGTCGTTTTTCTCAAATGAGCTTTTTTATTTTATCACAATTTTCTTCATTTTTCAAGCATTTTAAGTACTTCATGTTTTTTATAAAAGAAACTATCTATATTTTATAAAATTTCTAAATAAAAAACACCTCAAATACTAAACATAAATTTAATATTTGAGGTATTGATATTTTTTAACTTTAATTACTTAAGCATTTTTAGCTATTGTAGCGATTTCTGCGAAAGCTTTGCTATCAGAAACTGCTAATTCTGCTAACATTTTTCTGTTTATTGTAACATTAGCTTTTTTAAGACCAGCTATTAATGTGCTATATGTTAATCCATTCATTCTTGCAGCAGCATTAATTCTTGTGATCCATAATTTTCTAAAATTACTTTTTTTATCTTTTCTTCCTATATATGCATACATTCCTGATTTCATAACAGCTTGTTTAGCCATTCTAAATCTGTAATGTTTTGCTCCATAATATCCTTTTGCTTGTTTTATAACTTTTTTATGTCTTGCTCTAGTTGTTCTAGCTGTTTTTACTCTTGCCATTTATTTA